>Ga0213868_10000647_pt1 | contig 33237 bp, 22 predicted proteins | sample PICome_9_FD_160087 | JGI IMG/M metagenome (GOLD analysis project Ga0213868, IMG submission 160087) | Coastal seawater microbial communities near Pivers Island, North Carolina, United States - PICO127 | ecosystem: Environmental > Aquatic > Marine > Coastal | place: USA: North Carolina...
TGTGAGGTGTCTTCTCTTTCGCTTCATTTCGTCTGTTTTACTTGGGTTGATCACCGCAGACGAGCCTTCGAAATCTCAATAGCTACATGGCTCCATTTGGGGCTACCACTTCAGTATGCCCTACAGATTCCCACTGGAGCGACCTATGATATTCAGTTCTCAGCGGATCTGATTTCCTGGGATACCATCGCAGAGGGGATCACTGGCAGCTACACGGATCAAGATGCAGCACGCGTCAGACTAGAAGAAGGTCATTATCGTGGCGCGTTGAAATAGGGTTCGCCTTTGGCGTGCCATTTCACCTTACTGTAAGTTGCCTGGAAGGCCCTGGCTACTTTCGCCCCATAATGTCCATGAATGCACCCATCTTTGTTACCACGGTCGTTGCTGCTCTCCAGATGAGCGCTTTTGGAACCCTCTCCATCAGCGAGTTCCTGGCTATCAATGGGAGTGGCGACGTCGATAAAGATGGCGATCGTTCTGATTGGATCGAGATTCACAATTCGGGAGACACCGCTGTTGCTCTCAAGGGCTGGTATCTTACGGATGATGCCGACCGTCTAACCAAATGGACCATTCCTATGGGATCAGTTCCAGCTAGAGGGTACTCGGTTATTCATGCGTCTGGCAAAGACTTCTCTGGCCTATTCAGCTCTGAAGTGCATGCCAATTTCAGTCTCACCGGCGATGGCGAGTATTTGGCTCTCGTCGAACCTGACGGCATCACGATTGCGCATGAATTTGCGCCACTGTATCCGGCACAACGGCGAGATGTCTCTTACGGGATCTCTGAAGATGGTGACGTGGCCGGTTACTTTCCAAGTCCGACGCAGGGAGAAGCCAATGGCGCGTCTAGCGAAGGTCTCGTTTCCAGCGTTAAGTTCAGTGTCAAACGTGGCTACCAAGATGCCCCCATTGCTTTGGAGCTGACTTCAGAAACCCCTGGAGCGTTGATTCGCTACACCACCAACGGCAGTGAGCCGTCCTTGTTTACTGGCAAGACTTACGATAGCGCGATAGCGATTTCTAGAACCACCACCGTTCGCGCCCGTGCTGAGAAAAGCGGTTTTATCAATTCAAAGCTCAAGACGCACACCTATCTCTTTGTGAATGATGTGATCCAGCAGGACACGATGTCAACGAACGTCACCGAGGATCCAGTGTATGGCCCCTTGATGCGAGAAGCACTGTTGAAATATCCTGCCATTTCATTGGTGACACCTGACACAGATATTAGCAAGACGGCAGAGGATCCCACGTCCGTGGAGATGATCTTTCCAGACGGCTCGGACGGTTTCCAGATCGACGCCGGTGTGAAGCGGGTCGGAGGCCACAGTTTGAATGCCTATCCGAAGAACAACATGCGCCTCTATTTCCGAAGCGAGTACGGTTCGGAGAAACTACGCTTTCCCTTATATGAGGATCATCTTTATACGGACGTGGCAGCGGATTCTTTTGATCAATTGAACCTACGGGGTGGTTCGCATGATAGTCTCTTCTATCTTGGTGCTACGAATAACCCACAGCCGCCGAGCAATGGTCAGTATCTCCGCAATCGCTGGATCAGCGACATGCAGTTTCTCATGGGCCATGAATCTCTCCGTGGACGGTGGACTCACGTGTATATCAATGGCACCTACTGGGGCCACTATCAGCTTCTTGAACGCAATACTCAGGATTACTTTGCCACGTATCTCGGTGGCCAGAAAAGCGACTATGTGGCCATCAACAAAGGCCAAGGGATCGGTAGTAGTGACATGAGAGCCTGGACGGCAATGAGAAACTCCCGCACCGACTACGAAGAGTTCAAGCGCCGGGTCGATATTATCAACTATGTCGATTACATGCTGCTCAGCTACTACTGTGGCAATGATTGGGATTGGAACCCGGAACAGAATTGGGCCGGAGGCGGTCCTGTTGAGCCGGATAGTGGTGGCATGAAGTTTCTCGCGTGGGATTCGGACATCATTTTCCGCCGATTGAATGACAACAATCTCGGGAAAGGTGGCCCTCATAGCATGTTCCCCATACTGATGCAGCATGAGGATTTTGCGATGCTCGTGGCGGATCGCATCCAGAAGCACTTTCACAACGATGGGCTCCTCACACCTGAAAATGTTGCCAGAGTCTACAATGTTCGCGCTGAAGAAATCCGCTTATCGATCATCCCTGAAACCGCGCGCTGGCAGGCAGGGCGCTGGACGCGTGACGATCAGTGGCAGGACGAACTGGATCGTTTAAACAATGACTTCTTTCCGAGCCGGACCAAAGAGATTCTGTCACAGTTTAGGGCCAAAGGATGGAGTGCGGCGATCACCGCGCCCAGAATGAGTCCGTTGGGCGGCTATGTGGAAGGTGGATTTACCGTCCGCATTCTCAAGAGTCTCTTCGCTCGTGGCATCATTGTCTACACCACTGATGGTACGGATCCTCGCTTGCCCGGCGGCGAATTGTCACCTGCGGCTGTCGAATTCAAGACTGGCTTTTCCCTCACGGAAGCCACGACGGTCAAAGCTCGGGTGATGAACTCTGACGGTTGGTCAGCCCTGACGGAAGCCCGCTTTGTCGTCAATCAAGTCCCTGCTACGGTGGAGAACCTCACGATTTCTAAGGTGCATTACCGCCCGGCTGCGGCCAGTGCGGAGGAAGTCGCCGCAGGGTTTCAGAGCCGCAAGGACTTTGAGTTTGTTGAACTTCTTAACTTAGGTTCAGAAACGATCGACCTGCATGACGTTCGCTTTAATAAAGGGATCCGATTCGAGTTTAGCGGGGCAAACATCAAGAGTATTGCTGGTGGCGAGCGTCTCTTTCTGGTCCGCAATCGGCAAGCCAGTGCCATGCGGTATGGCACTGGCTTGCCGATTGCTGGCTCCTTTTCAGGGAGCTTATCAAATGACGGTGAACCCTTGCAGATCGTCAATCGTACGGATGAGGTGCTCCAATTACTCGCCTACAACGATGTTGAACCGTGGCCTCTCGAAGCCGATGGCGGCGGCGCCTACCTGGTTCTGATCGATGCCGTGAAGGCCGAGCCTGACAATGCCTTACAATGGCGCGCCAGTGCCGCCGGTGAGCTGCCGGGTGACAATGAGCCTGGAACTCCGATAGACATGCTTACCTATGCCGCGTGGATTGCCAGGGCCCTTTCGGTTGGAGACGACGATGAGCCCACGGCTGACGTCGACCACGACGGCTTCGCCAATCTGCTGGAGTTCGCCTTAGGAACGGACCCGACGGTTCGTGAGTCCGTTCCTAAGTTCTCGCTCTCATCCACTGACAGCGAGACCTTGCAGTACGAGACTTTCCCGCGACCTAACACCACGGGCGTGCGGCTGAGCTTGCAAGTGTCGAGTGATCTCGAAGCGTGGGAAGAGGTCGCCGAGGATACGATCCTGACGCTCACCGAATCAGAATCGGGTGCGGTGATCTATCGGTTTCCCAGAAAAGCCATGGACGACGGCGCTTTCTTCCGTTTGCAGGCGGAGTAGATTAGCGGCGGGTTCAGTGAGTGATTGTAATCTTCGATCGGGTTGGTGCGCTTCAGAGATTGTTCAAGTAAGTCCGCGCGGTGACTGTGGTTTCCTTGGTAATGACAGGGCCTTACGCTTGGCCTTAGCGTGGGACACCGGCCGAGAGGGGCGGCGCGACGAGCATGTTCGAACTGCTGAGTTGGTCATTGAGGCCGTGGATGGCCAGTATGTTTGTTCCCCGGCGTAAAATTGAGTTGTGCTGGTTGATCTCGAACATGGTGGGGTGTGCCCGACTTGACCGCTGTTCTTTGAGGTTGCAAGGGAGCTCTAGGCCGGGCTTTCCGAGGCGCGGTCTGCGGCCACGCGGGCGCCATTCAAGTAGGTGACGAAGCCGTTATCATAAGCCATGTGCAATGTCAGGGACACGAAAGATGTGGGATCTTGGCCGATCTCGATGGTAACACGCACCTATTCAGTGGTGTGTTTGCCGGACACTTCTGCTGCTAAGTTACTACCGATGTGCCGCCGATAGGTGTGATCGTCGTCGTAGCCAAAAGCGGTGAGGCCAAGCGGCCAGCTACCATCGTCGAAATCCGGCTTGAACCAAGTAGAGTCTATCGTCGTGTCCCTAGGTATCATGGCGCGCGAGGGTGCTTTCATGGAGAGCAGGGGCGGCGCATTCCGTGGATGAATGACCGTGGCCTTGTTGCTGAGTCGATGACCATTCCTGGGATCACTGCCATCCGTTGTGTCTTAGACGACTCCCTTGTTCGCACTGATTCTGACAGCGCTATTGGCTGCCACCATTGTACTGCCGACAATATTGATCGTGGGCGGCGATGGAAACTGACGGTCTAACCAATTGGCGCGATCATGGGGCCAGGTTTCCATGGTGCGAATCCGTTGTTTCCGCTGACCAGCAGGTGGGATTCCTTGGGCGGTGGCCGTGGCTTGACCAATCCTTAACATTTGATTTGAAATCACTTCTGACGTGGACAAATAGCTCAGGGCACCTTGCCGCAAGGTTTGCCAGCGATCGGCATAGAGTTGCATGAATGTTGGGTCTTCAAACTATCGGCCGAACCAGAGCGGCTCAAGTTGGTTCATCGCGTTTCTATTGGGATGACCACCTTGATTGTGGCATCCGAAGTTGAAATCCCAGGTCGTTCCTGGACGAAGGAGCCATCATTAGACGAGCGCTACGGCTAGATACTCAGAAGGAGCCCGTCAAAGTTCTGCGCGAGATTGTTAAAGATAAAGAAATCGGCAAAGTCGGCCGAATCTATGTATTGATGATAGTCTTTCTCAGGATCTAACCAGCGTTCATCTTAATACAAGACGTCCTCAAATTTGTGAGCCAGCTTGCGATCGCGATGCGTTGAATGGGTTTGATCTTGTAGCAGCTGGGACTTTCGAAATTGAAGTCGGCGCGGTTAAGTTGGGGAAAGTCATCTCCGCAGCCTTGTTGGTTAGGCGGCGTCTCCAGCGTTCGGGTAGGCCCAGCCGTGTAGAAATACTGTGGTTGGGACCCCCCATTCTTAGCTAGCCAGCCACCGTAATAGGTGGCGTCCATGCGATTGAGGCTAAGTTGCCAACCTCCGATTCGGTTGTCATCCGAGAGATTCTTAAAGTCCAGCTGTTCCTTGCCGAGTCGGGCAGTGGCTACATGGTTCACGCCATATTGGAAGGCGCTTTGCGCAGGAGACTGACGGTGCGCCAACTGTCGAAGGGGAGGGCTATATTCTTCCGAGGCTACTTTAGGTCTGTTTGTTTGGCATTGAGGATGTTTGGTTCGATCGTCGTCGAATTGGTAAATTCGGAGGCTCGGTTAATAACTCGTCATACGAGGCTGTCGAATCCTTCGATCTTTCCTCAGAACGTGCAGTGCCTGCCCGAAGCAGCGATCTTGTCCCACTATTGTCGGCTGCCGTAGCATGATTGCCCTGGCGATTGAGCTGTCTCGCCTGCTCTGGCTGGCTTGCATTTGGGGCCTTCACTTGGCATCGTGTGTGTTCTGTCCCGATCCAAGGGACTCGCGGAATTTTGATTAAATTATGGTCCTTGCAGAAGGAGGCTTTACTTGTAATGATAATTATAATATCCGTATGAATGCCGCGATGTGTTCCGACGACTTGCTGGGCCTTGGTCCTGGCCTGGATGGTGGTGGCCCTTCAACTGGGGAGCGCACAGCAGTATGGGCGAGATAGGCTAACTTCTAGTGGAGCGTTTCTGGACGGTGTCTTCCCCGCGACCGCGCCGGGGGTGGATGGCGTTGGGCAGCCGCCGAGTCTCCTTTCTGAGACTGGGGTGTTCACGGATCTGGCGACTCTTTCGCCCCGTGCAGGCCTGATGCCTTACGGTGTGAACTCGCCTCTTTGGACGGATGGGTCCGTGAAGCAGCGGTGGGTGGCGGTTCCGAATGATGGTACGGCCAATTCGGCGGCAGAGCAGATTCAGTTCTCTCCGGATTCTCCTTGGGCTTTTCCTGTCGGGACGGTGGCGGTGAAGCAATTTGATTTGCCGACCGATGAGCGTGATTCCTCACAGATTCGCCGAGTCGAAACCCGCTTTATTGTGCGCGCGGCCAATGGAGGTGTTTACGGCGTGACCTATCAATGGCGAGAAGATGGGGCCGACGCCGATCTTTTGTTAGACGGCGCGTCTCAGGAGATCACGGTGACGGATACAAATGGTACGGTGAGTACGCAGACGTGGTCGTATCCCAGTCGCACGGATTGCCTGAGCTGTCACAATCCTCATGCAGGTTATTTGTTAGGTTTGAACACGCATCAGCTAAATGGTGACTTCACGTATCCGAGCACGGGGAGGTCGGATAATCAGCTGCGGACACTAAACCACTTGGGCTTGTTCTCGCCGAGGATCGATGAATCGGCAATTGCAAGTTATCTGAGCTCAGTTCCATTGACGGATACGAGTGTGCCGGTGGAGACGCGGGTGCGTTCCTATCTCGATGCCAACTGCGCTCATTGCCATCGGCCTGACGCATTGGCGACTTCTTTTGATACAAGGTTTACGACGCCATTTGATGAACAGAATCTCATAGATGGTTCAGTGCTCTATGATCTCGGCGTGGAAGATGCGCGTGTCATCGTGCCACGGAGTATTCAGAGGAGCATCCTACATCGGCGGGTCAGCTCCGTGGGTATTCATCAAATGCCGCCTATTGGTCGCAATGTAGTTCATGACCAAGCCGTGACTGCCATTAGCGAATGGATTCTTTCCCTAACGCCTGACCCTGGCGGCGGTGGAGACAATCGCTCGCCCGTGGCGCTCGACGATGAAGCGAGCACGCTGCAAGGTGACTACGTAGATATTCCGGTTTTGTCTAATGATAGTGATTTGGACGAAGATGCCCTGGCTCTAGAGAGCTGGACAGCACCCACCAATGGCTTGTTGGAATGGCTTGCCAATGGATTTGCTCGCTATACGCCGGCTGGAAACTTCATCGGAACGGATAGTTTCACTTATGTGGTCAACGATGGCGCCGGAGGCACTTCGAATGCGGGCACGGTGACCATCGACGTGATCTCGGGCACGAACTCGGCGTCCATCACCTTTCTTGATCGTTCTAGCAGATTGGCGAATCCTTCCCATGCCAGTGGCGTCGCCATGGGGATCGCTGACATGGATCAAGACGGCCTTGACGATATCGTGCATCTGAACGCCGCGAAGGATCTGTTCATTGATCACCAGTCACCTGAGGGGGCTCGTTTCGTCGCTCAGAGTTTGGGGCGTGTGAGCAGTCAGCGTCAGTGGGGGCTATGCCTTGCGGATGCGGATGACAATGGCTACCCGGATGTGCTTAGTGGTGGCTACTACGACGATCTACATCTCAAATGGAATAATGGTAGTCGTAAGGCCTACAACTCGACCAATCTTACCAGCCCACGCCTCTTTCTTCAGGCGGTGAACTTTGCGGATATCAATGGGGATGGCTACCTTGACATCTTTGCCTGTCACGATGTGGGGGACAACGCCAAATTCCGAGGTGGGAATGGTCGCGGCTTCGTCTACGATAACAGTCTGATTAACACGCGGACGACGCCTTCGAGCGACAACTCGGGTAATTACGGAACGGTGTGGACAGACTATGACAACGATGGGGACCTGGATCTCTACCTTTCAAAGTGCCGCGGTGGCGTCAGTAACCCAGCGGACCCACGTCGGATTAACATGTTCTTCCGCAATGATGGGGCGGCGGGGTTTACTAATGTGGCCTCTGATCTTGGCATGGCCTTCGGTGCGCAATCTTGGGCGGCGGACTTCGGAGATATTGATAACGATGGCGACCTGGATTGCTTTGTCGGCAACCATCACGACTCAAGCGTTGTCATGCAGAACAATGGGGATGGCACATTCACCAATATCACGGCCTCTAGCGGCATTTCGGTGAATTGGCGAGTAATCCAAACGGTCTTCCGAGATTTCAACAACGACAGTTGGTTAGATCTTTTACTCGTGGGTCAAGCCCACGAACTCTGGCTCAATGATCGTGCCGGCGCGTTCACCCGTTCTAGCGAGGCGTTCACTTCCACCACGATTGAGTCCTGCGCCGTGGGTGATCTTAACCGCGATGGTTTTACCGATGTCTATGCGGGGTATGCGAAGATCTATAACACTCCAGAAGCGAGTCGTCCGGATAAGCTCTTCCTCGCTTCGCCGAACAGCAACGGTTTCCTTTCGGTTAGTCTTGAAGGAGTAGCATCTAACAAGTCTGCGATTGGGGCACGATTGGAGTTGCATGGTCCGTGGGGAGTGCAGGTGCGCGAGGTGCGTGGTGGTGAGAGCTATGGAATCAGTCACAGTTTCACCCAGATCTTTGGGTTGGGGAATGCGCTTAACATTGAGAAACTCTGGGTTCGATGGCCCTCCGGGCTTGTCGAGGAAGTCTTTGATCCTGAACCTAACCAATTTTTGAAGCTCCGTGAAGGCGGTGCGGTGGCACCGGTCCTAGCGAACCCTGGGCCCCAGGCCAATCAGGTTGGCGAAGCTATCGGCCTCGCGTTGGCAGGGTCAGACCCGACGAATGATGTCTTAACCTACTCTGCCGTGAACTTACCTCTGGGCTTGCAAATTGATCAGAGCAATGGCGTCGTTTCTGGAACGCTTAGCGAAAGCAGCGCGGGAAACTATTCCGTTCTTGTGAGTGTGAGTGATCCATGGTCGACCGTATCGCAATCATTCTCTTGGGAGGTGCGCCCACCTGAGTCTGCTCCGGCCGTTGTTCTGTCGACGGGTGCTGCTTCAGTTATGGGACCGTTTGAGGTCACTATTCGATTCACAACGGCCGTCACTGGACTTTCGCTAGACGACTTTGTGTTGTCAAACGCGAAGGCTAGTTCGTTGTCTGGTGCAGGGGGCGTGTATCGATTCGATGTGACGCCGGATGCTTCCGGTGCAATTACCGTGCACCTGCCAGTGGATTCCGCGACGGATGATGGAGGGCGGGGAAATTTGGAATCGAATACTCTTCCGGTGTTCTATGAATTGCCCTTCACCGCGCCGGTAATAGAAAGCTTTGAGAGTGTGTTGTCGGCCCTGACTGAAGGTGAGTCGACAGACTTGGAGTGGTCTGTGCTGGATGGAGGTGCTCCACTCACAGCGCTCACCATTACTCCAGACCTTGGAAGTGTGCTAGGACTCAGCAGTATCGTAGTCAAGCCTACCGCAACCATAACCTACACGCTCACTGCTACGAATGTGATCGGAAGTGTGACTACAGAGACGACGATTACGGTGGACCGGCCCCTACCTACAGAAGATAAATTGGCGAATCTAAGTGTTCCGGGAAGTGTTGTGCATGGAGAGAGTGTAACCGTGAGCGTTGAGTATGCGGCTACGGGCGCGCGTGAGTTGTGGGTGTGGCTGCAGGATTCCAATGGTGGCTGGCGCCCGGCTGCGCAGGGGAATGTGAGTGTATCGGCGGGGTCAGGAAGCCAGACGTTTGATCTAGTCATCGATACAGGGGCGCGGGCTGGCGATGGTTACGTTTGGGTCATGCGTTTGTTGCCTATCGGATGGGCGACGGCAGACGATGCTCTGGCGGAGTACTACGGTCTTGCGGATGTTCAAGCGGGCACCGCTCCGCCCGAAGTGGATGCGCTAGGTGCCATTGTCTTGCCAGAACTGGTGAAGAGCCCTGACACCGTGACGTTAGACATTCCCTATCAAGCGACTGAGCGGCGTGAACTGCGGGTCTATTTGCATGATTCGCGGAACGGCTGGTTCACCATCGCGAAAGGCAACACGACGGTGGAGCCTGGTTCTGGTACGCATGCCTTCACTCTCCCCGTGATTACGGGGGCTCTTGAAGGGGAGGGCTATGTGTGGGCGGTGCGTTTGCTTCCGTTAGGGGCGACGACGGCAGATGAGGCTATCGATGCGGACTACGGCAATGCCACGGTGGAGCGAAACTCAGGAGGTCCGGCGACCCAAGATATCCTGACGAGTGTGGTGGCTCCGAATGCGGTTCAACCGGCGACCGTCGTGGAGGTCCAAATAGACTATGAAGCGACGGCACGGCGAGACCTGGGGATTTGGTTGCATGATTCTACGGATAACTGGCGCACGATTGGTCAGGGGCTCGTCAAGGTGGATCCTGGCATAGGTACACAAACGTTCAATATTGGTATCGTCGGCGATACTCAGGTGGGCGCTGGATACATCTGGGCAGTGCGTTTGCTTCCGGAAGGGTGGGCTGATGCCGATGAGGCTTTTGACGCCTTTTACAAGGATGCCCAGGTCGATGAGCGGTCGACGGATCTTGTGAATCTGGCGGTTCTGCCGGGTGCAAGTGCGACTCAGTCGTCGGTTTATGGAACGGTTTTCGAGGCCGATCTCGCTCGTGATGGCAATACGGATGGTGATTGGCGCAATGGCAGTGTGTCCCACACCGAGCTGGATGTGGATGCGTGGTGGGATCTCGATTTGGGAACGGTACGCGCCATTGATCATCTGCTACTGTGGAATCGAAATGACTGCTGTGGTGATCGGCTTGTGCCTTACCATGTCTTTGTTAGCGAGGAACCCTTTGTCTCATCGGATGTGACAGAGGTGAGTGGTCAGCCTGGTGTATCCAAGTTCACCTACAATGAAGTGCCGCTTCCCACACAACGTATCGATGTGAATCGGAATGTGCGTTACGTCAGGGTTCAATTGAGTGGGGTGAATTACCTCAGCCTCGCTGAAGTGGAGGTCTACGGTTCTCGCGGTGGAACGCTGGTCAACGGCATCACTTACTCCTATTATGAAGGCATGTGGAACCAGTTGCCGGACTTCGCCACGTTGAATCCGTTTTTGACTGGAACGCTTTCTACTATCAATCTCACGCCGCGGGTGCGCGATGATTTCTTTGCCATCAGGTACCGTGGCTGTCTCGCAGTCCCGGAGGATGGCGACTATACGTTGTTCCTTCGATCGGATGAAGGCAGTCGTCTTTATCTGGACGGCAGTTTGGTGGTGGATAATGACGGTGTTCACGAAGTGACGGAAGTTTCGGAGACTGTCACGCTAACGGCGGGGATGCACCCTTTGGAGATTCACTACTTTGAACGCGAAGGCGCGGAAACGCTGGAGGTCTCGTGGGCAGGTCCAGGATTTACTCGCGAGGAGGTTTCGAATGAGGCCATCACGGTGAATGAAAGGGGAGAGAATCTTGGGTTTCATCATGTGGGGAGGCGAGTGCCGACTCATGACAATGCCGATGGAGATTTGCTAGATTTGGCGGCAGAGTATGCGCTTGGGAGGAATCCCTATGTGGGTTCGATGGAAGATGTGGGCATCGACTTGCAGGCCCACGATGACGGTACGCGTCTATCGGTTTCCTACGAGCGTCCAGCATACCATAGTAACATTGACTACTGGCTAGAGGTGAGTGCGGACTTGCTTTCGTGGTCGACTGTCTTAGAAGAGAGTCAGACTGAGACGATTCGCTACGGTTGGGAGAAGGTGAGCTTTGATCATCTAGAGACGCTGCCTGGTATGAGCTTAAATTGTGGCTTTGTGAGGTTGCGTATTTGGCATCATGATTGGAACTACGAAACGACGACGCCGATCTGCGGTTGGTATCGAACGGCATTCAACCCTGGCTACCAAACCCATGGGGTGAGCCTGAATGCGGCGCCAATCTATGCGAGCAACATTGCCGAAGCGGATGTGGACAGGGCAAGGATTACTCTTGCTGTGCCTGGGGTCCGTGCGTTGCTTGGGGAAGGTGCCTACTATCTTGAATTGGCGAGTGGCCAGTACGAAGGCCATCGTTTTGATATTGATTTGTCAGGGATTACGGATCAGGTGGTCTCTTTGGATCTTCGCGGATCGCGTAACACGTTGAGTGCTCTTCCTTCATCGGGGATTCGATTCAGTCAGGCTGTTGTCCGACCGCATAGGTTGCTAGGCGAAGTGTATCCGATTGGCCGATTTCAAGGGTCCAAGGATCCAGCAAGCGCAGACCAGGTGCAGTTTTTTAATGGAACGGGCTACGACAGCTACTTTCTCTTGGATGCTGGTGGGCGTCGCCATTGGGTGTCTAGCGGAGATACAGATCTGAAGGATGCCCATCACGTGATCATTCCTCCCGGTGAAGGCGCCTTTGTCAGGCTTGCAAATGATAGTGATGAGGCCCCCGTTCTAGTAACTGGGCATTTGCGTGACCACGCCTTCATCCAGCCGCTCCGACGAGGTTACAACTTGCTTGCTCCGAGCGCGCCGCTTGAAATGAGTCCCCAGACGCGCGGGCTGACGTTGGGTAATGGCTTTCTTGGGAACGCGGACCCGACGGGTGCCGATCAGGTGCAGCTCTGGCTCGGTGACTTGGTTCAGGGAACGCTGGGGTATCGAGGCTACTTCTTGCTCGAGGCGAATGGTCACCGGCACTGGACGGGGGCGACAGACCTGGACCTGAAAGATGAAGATGGGTCCATGCTGTTTAAGGGTAACCGAGCGTTCTTCTTCCAAGCGGCGGGCGAGCCTCATCGCAGCTATCGTGTTCCTGCGGTGGAGATTCAGCGAGAGCGTTAGATTGAGATTGTCTTGGCTGGGTAGAAGGTTTCTTGCTACGTTGTCGGGATGAGAAAGACGCTTCTAGGATGCCTCTTGTGCTTCGTCCCTTTAGTTGCAAATGGGGGCAAGCTCTATTGGGTGGATCGCAATGCAGGAAAGGTGCAACGTTCCAACCTGGATGGTTCTGAGATTGAAATTCTGGTCGAAGTAGACTCGACGAATCTACGGGGTATCGCCATTGATGTGGCTGACGACAAACTTTACTTTGCTGATAATAGTGCGAATACTATTTCCAAAGCGACACTAGATGGGGATGACGTGAAGGTGATCGTGCGTGATCGTGATTTTCCTGCGGATGTCACGCTAGATCTCACTAATCGCAAACTCTATTGGTGTGATCAAGGGCGCAGTGTGATCGAGCGAGCGAATCTCGATGGCTCCGGGGTGGAGACGGTTGTGGAAACGCCGTTCCCTTATTATTTGGAACTCGATGTGCCTAACAACTTCCTGTATTGGGGGGATTTCTCGGCGGGAAACATCAATCGCCGTTCACTCGATGGAGGGACCACGACCAATCTTTTCAAAGGGCAACCACGCATTCGCGGAGTGAAATTAGATCGGGCGAGAGGCGAACTGTTCTGGTGTAACCGTGCGTCGAACCACATTCAACGGCGGCTTGTAAACGGTGGCCCTATTAGAACAGTCATCACGGACTTGGATACGCCGCACGGCCTAGTTATCGATCCTGTTGCCCGGAAGGCGTATTGGTGTGATACTGGCACTGACAATCACAACAACGGTGGCCGGGCGATTAATCGAGCTGATCTCGATGTGCCGGAGCCCTTAGAGGAGATTGCCGCCCTTTCCCAGCCTTGGGATGCGGACCTCGATCTGCGAACGACCACGTATGCGCAGTATGTCGCGCGTTATTTTCGAACCTCTCGCAGCGAAACGGATACTGCCACTGAGGGAGACTTCGATCAAGATGGGGCGAGCCAGTTGCTAGAATATGGATTGGCCAGTCATCCGGAACGGCGGGACCTGACCCCTCAGGTGGCGGTTGAGGTGACGGATGGAAAGCCCTACTTTGTCTTCCAGCGGTTCTCGAATGTGTCTGATCTGAGTTACCAAATAGAAGTGTCCAGCGATATGGAGACCTGGGAATCGAACGGTGCTAATGCCAAAGCGACAGGGTCCAAAGAGATAGAGGTACTGGCTCACGGCGTCGAGCGTGTGAAGACTGCCATCCTTACGGACGCCTCGCATGGAAGGCTACGTGTGGTGCTTGATCAGTAGAAGGTTACTGTTAGGCGGACTGATCTTTGGCTAGTTTGGAAGATTAACCGATCGCGTGGAGGTCGGAAGATTGTATGGATTCTTCTCGACATGAAGGAGAACTGCTTCGCAGACTAGGGATTTCTAACATGAATTACTAACCCCACTAACCATAAATTCCATGACAAGAGTCCCCACGTTAGCTTCTTGGTGTATGGCATTGGCAACTATATTCGCGGGTATCTCTGCGGCCAATGCGCAAGACATCAAAGGCTCCATTAGACATACCTCCTCTGCCATTGTCATCGATGGCACTCCCGATGACGCCGCTTGGGCGACGGCCAATGAATATGCAATGACCGGCGAAGAATTCACTGCTGTCGGTGACATGCCTGGTGATGCTGATGATCTCTCGGCAACGTGGAAGGCGCTCTGGGACGACGAGAATCTGTATTTCTACGCGGTCGTTACGGACGAATTCTTCTCAGATGACGGGCCCGATGCTTGGCAAGATGATAGTTTTGAGCTGTACATCGACGCCGAGGCGCGGGGTAAGGGCGACGACCCAGCGGTGGTTGACTACAATGCAGATAAAGAGCACCCGGTCTATCAGCTAACGTTGATTCCGGGTGAGGTTGAGGTTACCAATGGCATCAATCACGAGCGTTGGGTGACTAACAATGGAGAATCGGCTGACTTGAATGCGGTCGCCAATACTTCAGACACAGGTTACTCCATCGAGTGGGCTATCCCTTGGTCTACCCTAACCGAAGAAGGCAGTAATCCTGCCGATATCCTTGATCGCGGATTCTTTGGCTTCGGCGTGGCTATCAATGATGACGACGAGCCCGCCGGCGAACGACAAACCCAGCTTAGCTGGGGGGACGCACTCCCGGAGCAATGGCATTTGGCGGCAGACTTTCCCGATGTGGAACTGCTCCAACCTGAGGGGCCGGGTCCTGATCCCTTTGTGAAGTCCTCGATCGATCTTGGGCGGGTGTCTGCGGGTGAGGCTGTGGACTTCGAGATTGATGTGGCGAATGTTGGGACAGAGAACACCTTGATGATCTCGAGTATCACTGTCACTGGGTCGGACAAGGATCTTGTTACCGTTGGGGAGCTTGCGAGTGTTCCACCAAGCAGCGTTGGCAAGCTTGCAGTCACGCTAGATCCAGGAGGTCGGACAGGAGCGTTTGATTTCAACGTTGAGATCCAAAGTAATGCCGTCGATCCGGGAGAGCAGACGGTTTCGACTCGAGTGAATGCCTCTGTAATCAATTTCACCGGACCGGCAGCCCACTACGCGATGGACGATGACGCCGGTGGCACGGAGATTCGTGATGTGACTGGCTACAACCGTCATGGTACCTTAGACGGAGCGACGTTAGGAGGCGAAGGTTTAGTGACAGGCGGATCGCTCAATGTTAGTGGCGGTTCTCAAGGTGTTATTCCTGGGGAAGGTATTGGTGAGATCACCGACTTCACAGTCTCTATGTGGATCCAGCCATCGGAACTCTCCCCGTTGCAGACGTTGATTGGTCAAGGTGTGAGCACACCGACCTTTGCCGTCCTGGTGCAGAATGGTGACTTAAGCTGGTTCTCGGGCGAGGAACCGGAGTTCAGTGTGCCAGGCGCGATTGCGGCAGGCACGAAGTATCACGTCGCCGCGAGCTACACCGCGGATCAAGCGGTCCTCTATCTCGATGGCGTGCCGGTCGCCACCCAGGACAGCCCTGTCGAAGTCTCGATTGATCCTCTTGATAGTTATTACATTGGTGCGTTTGAAGGTGGCCTAGCCTTCTCTGGACTGATTGATGATGTGCAGATCTACGACCGCGTCATCTCAGCAGAAGATGTGGCCGAACTCTTTGCTACGCCAGGAACGGTGTTAGGTGCGGGTGACGTTCCCTTGGGACCGCAGCCGGAGCCAGGATCTGTCGTGCTTGGTACGGATGAAGTGTCAGGTTTCGTTGCGGGTGGTGCGGAAGCTGCTGGTCCGGCAGGTCTTTCGGCGAGCTACTGGCTCCTTGAGCCCAAGGAGATCCCGACAGAAGGTGAGCCGCTACACCGTGCGGGTGATGGTGGTGATAGCTCTGGTTTCGCTGACGATACCTATGCGACGGATCCTGCAGGAACGTTCACGGCGACTGGCTTTAGGTATGAAGGAAACGATCTCACGCCGGTCACCGAGTGGCTTGCCGACGACGGCGCTTCCTTTGAGGGAACCGACGGTATCATCGGAGATGGCCTGTTCCGGTTTGAAGGCTTCCTTTACGCCGACAAGGCTGGAAATCAGCAGATCGACTTCACTTCGGATGATGGCTCCGTTCTTTATGTCGCCAATCAGTTAGTGATCAATAATGATAATGGGCATGGCAATGCCGATGTTAGTGGCACGGTCTTCTTCCCGGAGCCTGGCTTTTATCCGATCGATGTTCGCTACTTCAATGGTGATTGGACGAACGACGCTGGCGATCATGGCGGAGCAAACTTCATTGCTTCAGGCCTCGACAATGCGGTGCAGAGCATAGCAGGACCTGCCGGTGCTATCACGTGGGGAGACGTTGATCTCGATACCCAAGTGGGCGATCTTATCGGTGGTCCTTCGATTACGTTTGCTCCATTCGCCTATGATGGCGGAAACGCTGAAGGGACCTTCTGGACTGGCGACGGCGGCACAACGGGCGACGACATTCTAGACTCGGTCTACAATAGTCATGGTTGGAATGGGGACGGGGCTTCCATTACCCTGGATGGCTTGACCGCAGGCCAAAGTTACCAAGTGCAACTGTTAGGAGCTGGAGACACCCGTGGTTGTTGTAACACGCGCAATCAGGCAGGTGATGATGGCATGGGTAATGTCAGCGGTGATTTCCCACGGGGGAATAGCTCTGTCATTGGCTCATTCACAGCTAGCGGAGATTCGCAGGAAATCATGATTGTCAGCGGCACCGACAATGGTGTGGATCCTGGCCTCAGTGGTTTCATTGTGACGGACGCCTCTGGTGGATTCCTCTACGCGTTCAATGTTGGTCGCGAGGCTGGTGATGATATCACCGTGATGGTTCAGGTCGAACCTTCCCTGATTGCTCACTTCCCGCTTGATGCCGATGGCAATTCTACCGTCGGCGGTTTCGTTGCCAGCACGGAAACGGATGTCACTTACGGCGCTGCTGGTGCTAACGGAAGCACCGGTACATCCGCTTCTTTTAATGGCACGAGCAGTTTGATCCAGCACGATTGGAGTAGCGAACTGAATCCAGAAAGCTTCACGTTGGCGCTCTGGGCCAGATCCGATGGCGGAGCGGGTGCGTGGAACTCTCCCGTGACGAGTCGTCACGATCTCTTCAACGATGGCGAAGTGTCTCAAGGCTATTTGATCTATGACAATGAGCCTGCAGGGGTGTGGACATTCTGGAGTGGCAACGGTCCGGATGCTGGCAACTGGCAAGTTCTCGATGGTCCTGCGGTCAACATAGGTGAGTGGCAGCATCTGGCGATCACCTATGATGACGCTACGGAAACGAAGCGTCTCTATGTAAATGGTGAGTTAGAAGTGGAATCGAATGATTCGATCACACCGAACGACACCACGCCGTTCAATATCGGTTCCGGACAAGACTTCGGAACGGGTTTCCGGTTCGTTGGAGACATCGACGACATCGGTCTTTGGGATGGTGCACTTGACCAAGCAGCCATCCAAGCGGTCATGGCGAGCGGTGTTCGTGATCCTGGTGTCGATGTCGATCCCTCTCCAAACTTGGTGGGTTATTGGCCAGCCGATGAAGGTGCAGGCACGACCGTGGCAGACGCAAGTGGCAATGGCCTCGACGGTACACTGGTCGGCGGTACCTGGGGTGCGGGCGCGAGTGGCGGGGCCTTTGAGGTCACCGGTGAGGATGGTGGCGGCAGTTATGTCGAAGTGCCTGCCACAGGCAAGACATTCGAGCAGATCACGATCACGGGTTGGATTAACGGCGCCCACACAGGGGATTGGTCTGGGCTGATTCAAGCACGCGGCGGGGTGGCTCCTGATCAGCCGATAGGCATCGGTTTCAGTGGTGGCTCTGGGAACTTAGGCTACACGTGGAATGACAATTCCAACACCTCCTGGGGCTTCGAGAGCGGGGTCGCCATTCCAGCAAATGAGTGGGTCTTCATTGCCCTTTCATTAACGAAAGACCAAGCGACCTTGTACGTCGGTTCAGGCGGTGAACTGAACTCCGCCGTCAATGCGATACCCCAGCTAGCGCAAATGAACATGAACACCTCATGGTTCTTTGGTAAGGACAATTGCTGTGGCACAGCGCGTAACTTCGATGGGTTGATGGACGACATCTCGATTTGGGATGTGTCTCTGAGCGAAAGCGACTTGTTAGACTTGTTCAATGGCGCTGAGACGCCCCTGACATTGCTGCCCACGGTTACGCCTCCTGCCAAGGATCTATTCTTGGAAGGGGTCGGCATTACGGAGAACGGTGTCTTCGGACTTACCATTTCTGATGGAGGCACAGCGGACATCGAATACTCGACTGACCTTGAGAACTGGGAAGTCATCGCTCCTGGCGTCAGTGGCGCGCTCGAAGAGACGGACGCGGATCGAATCGCTGCTCCTGCCGGATTCTATCGAGCGAAGCAGTAACATCGCTGAGACGATACTAAAACGATTAAGGAACGGGCAGGGCGGCAACGCTCTGCCCGTTCTGCGTTTCAGGGCCGAAGGGCCTGTTGCAGGTAAGCCAACTCGGCGTCGATGTGATCTACATTGTCCAGCGTCTGAGCAATTTCGGCCTTTACGGTTTCACGAAATCGGCGGCGCAGTCGATGGATGGCCACTTTTGTCGCCGATTCGCTTAGACCTAACTGAACAGCAGCCTCCGTTTGAAGTAAGCCTGCGGAATCCCCCGTGAGCCATGGCTTTAGCGCATCGAATTTGGCTAAGTCGTCGTTCGCCTTCATGGACTCACGAAGCTCAGTCAGTGCCTTGCCAAGAATGGTGAGGGCCCACCGCCGATCAAACTCTTGATCTGGAGGCAGCTGGGCGCTGGCCGCTTGCTCTTCTTCCAGCGGCAAGGTTGCTTCGCCACCACCTCGCTTGGCGGTTTGTTTGTGACGCCTGCGATCCCAAAGATAGTGTTTTATTGCGCCTAACAAGAAGGCTCGGAATCGCCCTCGGTTTGGGTCCGCGCCATCAAAGGCGGACCGACTTAGTACATTGGCGAAGAAACCCTGAGTGAGATCGTTAGCCTTCTCATTATCACGCACTGTGACGCGGATGAAGCCGTGCACAGGATCGTAGTAGGCCTCACAGAGTTCGGAAAGTGCGAGTTTTGCCTCTTCCGAATTGCCACGAGACCGGGCCACACGAGTCCAGCGCGTGGTGAAGAAGGCGTCGCTACTCATGGTAAGAGTTGGCTCTGCACCAATTCGCTAGAGAAACGCTCTAGATCTTGTTGGTCGTTCACGACCTCCGTGGGGAAGTCAAGTTGTCTGATGTCTGCGGGAGAATGGATGGAGAAGACACGGCCTTCATCCAAGTAATAGACTTTCCCGTTAAGCCGCAGGGTGCTTGGATCTCCAGAGTGCCGGAAGAAGGCTACGGTGCGATCATTTGGTAAGATGATCGTGCCGTCGTTGTTCCAGGCACGGTTGACTGCATTGGAGGAACTCGAAGTACTGGTGCTGAAGTCGCCCGCGTAGTGGAGGATGAAATGAATATCGGTTCCTTCATAGACACAGCAAGTGGAATTCGTGTTGTTCCCAACGGATGCGGAGGCTGGTGTGGTGAACGACGAGATTGGGGCAGCTGCCATACTCCAATAGACGACAAGCATGACGGGAACGGCAATGATGGCTAGGACTAGGAGGATCGCCAAGAGTTTGATCGTTGTGCTAGCCGATCGGAAATGCCCCGCACGTGGAGGGGCTTCGATTCGGTAAGCCCAGCGCCAAGTACTTCGTGCGAGCCAGAAGCAGGCTCCGAAGGCGCCGACGAATGCGAGTGACGGTCCTATCGATCGTGCGGCGCCTGTGGCATTCGATGCCGGAACATAAATGAGCGCAAAGACGGCGCCAAAGAGGACAATGAGAGGGAGGAATAGGGCTGCGAACATCGCCCGACCGCCTCCTTGGTTTAAGCGACCAGACCGTAAATCTTTTAGGTGCGTCCACCCTCGCCAGGTGCCGATACCTACGAAAGGCAGACCTATAACCAGGAGGGCAATCAGACTGACCCCTTTCGCTGAGACAGCACCGTCCAGGGCGTGTTGTGCTCTGATGCGTTCGGATTCAAGGTTTGCGAGTCTCTCACGGAGCATGTTAGTTTCTGAGAGATCGGATTCTTGAGCAATCTGGGAGTGCAGTTCAGTGGTTGCTAGTTTGAAAGCTTCGTAGGCTTCTGCCTTCGTCCGCGTTTCTTTCACCATTTGGAACCGAAGCCCCATCACCGCGAGCAGTGGCACTACGAGGCCGAGGGCTACGAAGGTGACTGCCCAGCCTGGACCCAGCCGAGGCTTCACGTGCGGCATTGGGATAGGTGGTGGTGTCTGCGCAATCGTCTCGACTTCGGTGTGAACCTCGTCGGCACTTTACTGACGTTGTTCCCGTTCTTGTTCGAGCGCTCGCTGGACGACGGCATCGATACGGTCATCGACTTGAGAGATCTGTGAGGGTAGCACGAACGTTCTTGAGTGAAGTTCGCCAGTGAGCATTTCGTAGAACACCACACCCAAGGAATAGATGTCGGCACGATGATCTACCTTGTTTGGATCGCTGACTTGCTCTGGGGCCATGTATTGGGGTGTGCTCGCGTGAGTGAGCGCTGGTGTTGTGTCGCTGCTGTTGCCCGTTGAGAAAGGATCGGTTTCTGTTCCGACTACTTTGGCGATGCCAAAGTCTGCAATCTTCAAGTGCCCACGTGACTCTAACAAGATGTTTTCCGGCTTGATGTCGCGATGCAGGATACCTTCGCTATGCTCGTATTGGAGGGCCTCGCAGATCTTGGGACGACGTTGAGTGCTTGCTCTGGGGTAAAATCGCCCGTGCGCATGGCTTGGCGAAGGTTCACACCATCCACATGCTCCATGAGTAGAAAGAAATAGCCACCTGCTTGACCGAAATCGTGAAGCGTTACGATGTTAGGATGGTTTAGCTTGGCCAAGACTCGGGCTTCTCTGGAGAAGCGATCCGCAAAGGTTTTATTGGAAGCGAGGCCAGAAGAGAGCACCTTGAGGGCAACCCACCGGTCCAAGTGTGGCTGGCGGGCTTTGTAGACGGCCCCCATGCCTCCGTGACCAATGAGGGAATCGATCTCGAGGCTTGGAAAGACCTCGGCGATGTCTTCGAGCGTTGGCGCGGCATTACTTACGGAAGGCTCCGTAGGAGCCATCACGCCGGCCATGAGGCAGATCGGGCAGAGGCCTTCTGGGGAATCAGTGGTGAGCGCGGCACCGCGTTTCGGGCAGGTCATGGAGGCTTCAGAGTTCATGTCGACCTGTCCTGAGCGCTCATTGGAGAAAGGTTACCCGGAAATGAGCTATTTCGTCACTGAACTTCAGCGCTTCAGCTTGCGATCATAAAACTGGACCCCTTTGGGGGGGCGCAGGGGCATGGTCATTCCGCCCGAATCCGCGAGTTCAGTGAAGAGTTGCTCGCGTAGGCCTTGAATTTGTTCCTGATAGGCGGGAACGTTGATGAGATTGTGGCTTTCGTGAGGGTCGGTTTCGAGATCATAGAAGCCATTGCGATCCCAGACACCGTGATAGTAGATGTATTTGTAACGGTCCGTTCGGATGGCGAGGCAGGTCGGCATGGCCGGGAAATTCCATTCCCAGTGGTATTCGTAGAGGATGTGTTTGCGCCAGTTAGGCACAGTTTGACCGAGGAGAAGAGGAGCGAATGACCGCCCATCCATCTTGGGAGCCTCGTCTGGAACATTCACGCCAGCGAAGTCGAGCAAGGTGGGTGCAAGATCAATGTTCTGAACCATGGGTGAGATACTCGTGTTTGGTGCAATCCGGCCGGGAGCGTGGGCGATCATGGGAACCCGGATGGAGACTTCAAAGGCATCGCGTTTGTCGTAGAAGCCGTGTTCACCGAGCGCGAATCCGTTGTCGCCCATGTAGAGGGTGACCGTGTCTTTTTCAAGAGGCTCTAACGTCTTAATCACTCTGCCAATATTCTCATCGAGGCCATGCACAGTCTCGCAGAAACGCCAATAGAGATCATCGAAGGACGGTACGGGATCCTTATCGAAGGCCCCGGTTTCCATGTGATCAATTCCGTGGATGCCGTAACGGCGTTCGCGGATCCAGTTTGATTGTGAGCGGTAATTCTCTTCAGTATTCGCCATCGTTTCTGGATAAGGGATAGGCTTGTCCTGGTAACGGCCGTGATGGCGTGGTGCCGGGGTGAAGGGATAGTGAACGGCCTTGTAAGAGAGATAGAGGAGGAAGGGTTTGTCTTTCGGTCGCTGATTCTCGAACCAATCCAAGGCCTGGCCTGTTAGAATGTCAGTGAGGTAGCCTTTAAACTGTTTCTGCTCGCCGTTGATGTTGAGCGTGGGATCAAAGTACTCGCCTTGGCCGACGAAGCTCACCCAGTGGTCGAATCCGGGGCGTGGTTTGTCTTCTTCGTGTCCCATGTGCCACTTGCCGATGAAAGCCGTGTGGTAGCCTGCATTCTGAAGATGCTGGGGGAAGAACATGGTGCCCTCTGGAACGGGGCGCTGATTGTCCACCACGCGATGGTGATGCATGTACTGGCCTGTGAGGACAGAAGCGCGGCTTGGAGAGCACAGCGAGGTGCTGACAAAGGCATTGGCGAGATGGGCGCCACCGGCAGCGAGCTGATCAAAGTTGGGGGTTTCCAACCACTCAGGTGCATTGGGATGAAATCCCATGAAATCATGGCGATGATCATCGCTCAGAATGAGCACGAGGTTAGGGGGCGCAGCTGCGGCAACGCCAAGACTGAAGATGAAGAGAAGGACGAACAACGCAGATGGCTTCATGATGACGTCACTGTTCCTGAAATGCTGATAGATGGCAATGCGAAGGGCCGCAATGAAAGGGGAAGTCTTGGGACTTCCTCTACGACGGAAGGGGAGTATAGAGGGACTCGCGAGAGTTCCATGGAGAGCGGAGAGGAGAAGTCTTGGGACTTCCTTTACAGGGTGAAGTTGCGCAAGATACCGAGGCCGAGAGCCTGACTTTTCTCGGGGTGGAACTGGGTGCCAACAATATTCCCTTTGCGGGCAGCGGCAGCGAAGCGGAGGCCGTAGTCGCAGTGGGCGCTCACAACGGCATCGTCTTCAGGCTGCGGGTAGTACGAGTGGACAAAATAGACGTGGGGATTCTCGGGAAGCCCGTGCCAGAGAGGGTCAGACCGGTCGACGAGGTCGAGTGCGTTCCAGCCCATGTGAGGCACTTTGAGATCATTGCGAGGGAATCGGATAACCTTGCCTGCCAAGATTCCTAAGCCATCGGCACCTTCGAATTCTTCGCTGTGATCGAAGAGGATCTGGTAGCCGATGCAGATGCCAAAGTAAGGTTTGTCGGCTTCTAACCAGTCACGCAGTGGGCTCCACAGGTCTTGTTCCTTGAGCTGGTTGACGCAGTCGACACAGGCACCCACTCCTGGGAGAACGAGTCGGTCGACGCCGGTCAAGTCGGCAGGGCTGCGCACGAGTTGGCAGGACGCGCCAATCCTCGTCAGCGCATTGTGGGCGCTGTGCAGGTTGCCGGCGCCGTAGTCGATGAGTCCGATCATGAAGTATTCGGTTTCTGGGGTAGGTGGGATGGGTTTAATAGCAGAGAGGGAAGCCGTTTCCGACTTCCCTCTCTGCGTAATAAATTAGTTTATTGGAAGTCTTTGTTAGGCAGTGGCATCACGCACATGCTCTTCGGCTCCTTTGATGATCCCGAAGAAGCTATCCACTTCCAAGCTGGCGCCACCAACGAGAGCACCGTCTACGTCTTCCTGCGAGATCAGTTCTGCGATGTTGGCTGGCTTGACGCTGCCACCATATTGGATGCAGATCTGGCCAGCGACTTCGGCATCATAGAGTTCCGTGAGGACCTTGCGAATGAAGGCGTGGGCTTCTTGAGCTTGCTCAGCCGAAGCAGTACGTCCGGTGCCAATGGCCCAGACGGGTTCGTAAGCGATGACAAGGTCGTCTGCGCGGGAGCGATTGACGTCCTTCATGCCTGCTCTGAGCTGGCGCTCGAGAACCTCTTCCAATTTGTTGGCGTCACGCTCTTCTAAAGTTTCGCCAACGCAGAGGATGGGCTTGATGCGCGCATCGAGAGCTGCCGAGACTTTGCGTTGAATGTAGTCGTCTGTCTCGCCGAAGAGCGTGCGTCGCTCGCTGTGGCCGAGGATGACGTAATCGCAGTCGAGCTCTTTGATCATGCGAGCACTGATTTCCCCTGTGAATGCCCCGGCAGGCTCAGGAGACATGTTTTGAGCGGCTATCGCAATATTCTCTGAGGGGCGCGTGAGGTCGGCTGCTGCTGCTAAGGATACGAAAGGCGGTGCAACGACGACATCAACGACGTCGCGAGAACCTAACAAGCGGTTAAATGAGCGGAGGAATTCATCCGTCTCTTGCGGCGTCATATGCATCTTCCAGTTGGCCGCGATGATTGGTTTACGTTTCATGGGAAAGTGACTAATAGGTCGTCAGAATGAGAAGTGATGGTTGGGACAGAGGGCTAGGCCTCCGAGAGAGCGGCGACGCCTGGGAGCGTCTTGCCTTCGAGAAGTTCGAGTGAGGCACCGCCGCCAGTACTCATGAAGGTCATCTTGTCACCGAGGCCGAATTTGTTTACCGCAGTGACGGAGTCGCCGCCGCCGATGATCGTGGTGGCTGCGGTGTTGTTGGCGAGCACCTCACAGATCGCTTTGGTGCCTTTGGCGAAAGCGTCGATTTCAAACACGCCCATGGGCCCATTCCAAATCACAGTCTTGGCGTCTTTTAAGATCGCGGAGAATTCATCGATGGCGTGGTTGCCGATATCAAGACCTTCCCAGCCGTCACGAATGCCACCACCATCCGCGTAAGGCGTGATGCTGTGGGTGTTCGCTTCATTGGAGAAATCATCTGCTTCCAACGAATCTGCCGGGAGCAAGAGGTTGGTGCCTCTGGCTTCGGCTTGGGCGAGGATATCCTTGGCGATAGGGATGTCTTCATCGACCGCATAGCTTGTGCCAATAGCATGCCCTTGCGCTTTGCGGAAAGCATACTGCATGGCACCTCCGATAAGAATGGTATCCGCCTTGTCTAACAAAGCGTTGATAACGCCGATCTTGTCACTGACTTTTTTGCCGCCAAGGATGACGACGAACGGACGAGAAGGTTTTTCGAGTTCGCCTTGAAGATACTTTAGTTCCTTTTCCACGAGCGAACCCATGGCCGCTTTTTCGACGTGCTCGGCGATGCCCGCGGTCGAGGCATGAGCGCGGTGCGCGGTTCCGAAAGCGTCATTCACAAAGACATCTGCTAGAGCAGCCAATTGTTTGGCAAAGTCGGGATCATTGCTCGTTTCGCCAGGGAAGAAACGGACGTTCTCGAGAAGAAGAATTTCACCTTCGCCGAGATCGTTGGCGGCCTTCTCGACTTCTGGTCCCACAGTTTCGCCGACGAAATGTACCTTGGCGTCGATCAGTTCTCCGAGGCGCTTGGCCACGGGAGCGAGAGAGAATTCAGGCTTCTTCTCGCCTTTGGGGCGACCGAGATGGGAGGCGAGCACCAGCCTCGCCCCGCGACTCAGAAGATCCTGAATCGTGGGCAGGCTGGCACGGATGCGTGTGTCATCCGTAATCTCGCCGTTTTTCAACGGAACATTATAATCCACCCGAACGAAGACGCGCTTCCCTTTCGGCTTGAGGTCGCGGAAACTGAGTTTCGGCATTGAGGAGTTAAACGAGGTCTTAGACGGACGCGCCGAGCTTATTCATCATATCCACAGCGCGGTTGCTGTAGCCCACTTCGTTGTCATACCAGCCGACCACTTTCACCATCTTGCCTTCCATTACGCCCATTGTGGAGAGCCCATCAAGAATACAGGAGTGAGGGTTTCCAACGATGTCTTGGAGCACGAGAGGCTCTTCACTGTATTCGAGAACCCCCTTGAGAGGACCGTCTGCGGCAGCCTTGAGAGCAGCGTTCACTTCTTCGTTGCTCGCAGACTTGGAAAGGACTGCAGTGAAATCGGTAACGGAACCGTTAGGTGTTGGGACGCGGAATGCACCGCCGTTCAACTTCCCTTTCATGGCGGGAATGACTTCAGCGATAGCCCGAGCCGCACCTGTGGAAGAAGGCACAATGTTCACAGCCGCAGAACGCGCGCGGCGCAGGTCGCTGTGAGGCGCATCGAGGAGGCGCTGGTCGCCTGTGTAGGAGTGGATCGTGCTCATGACACCACCTTCAACACCAAAGCTGTCATGAAGAACTTTGACCATAGGAGCCAGGCAGTTCGTTGTGCAGCTTGCGTTGGAGACGATGTGGTGATTCGCAGAATCATAGTCACCATCGTTGATGCCAAGACACATGGTGATGTCAGGGTCTTTAGCTGGAGCAGAAATAACGACTTTCTTTGCTCCTGCGGAGATGTGCTTGTTGGCACCGTCGCGGCTGGCAAAGAAACCTGTCGACTCAAGAACGACGTCGACACCGAGATCACCCCAAGGAAGAGCGGCAGGGTCCCGCTCTGCGTAGGCTTTGATCTTGTGGCCATTCACTGTGATAGACTCATCATCGTAACTTACGTCGCCATCATATTTGCCGGCGACGGAGTCCCACTTGAGTAGGTGTGCAAGCGTCTTATTGTCCGTCAGGTCGTTGATTGCGACGACTTGCTTGAGGGTTTCCGGGTCCATTGCCCGCAGTACCATGCGGCCGATCCGGCCAAATCCGTTGATTGCGAAGGTTGCCATTGTGTCTTGTAGTATGTCAGTGCGTTAAAGAAATGAAGACGCTTAAGCGGCAAACTGATGCCATTCTTCAGCGAATTCCGCGCTACTTAGCAGTAGCGAGGAAGCCAGTCAACCGGCGCTTTCGTGGATTGCAGCCACGATACCAGCAAGGTTGATTTCGTGAGAAACTTGCGTCATCATGGTAACCATCGGTGTGGCTAAGAAGGCTGCAATGCCGTGAACCTTCCTGTAACGGATCAGAATCATGAGTGAATCGTACGTAGTAGACCCAGAAAACGGAGTCGATCTGAAATCGCAAGCGGTGCAGACAGCCGAGGAGTTGCGCTCTGCTGCCGCGTCTAGGGCTAGCCAATTTGGCGAGGCTGTGGAACGCAAAACTGGGCAGGTCACCGAAGGTGCGTCTGAACGTGCCGATCAACTTCGCCAAGCTGCCGAGACGGGTTGGGAAGAAGCCAAGGTCAAGGTGCAGGACCTTATGCAGGAAGGTGAAGTCTATGTGCGCGAGAATCCTGGGAAATCGGTCGCCACGGCCCTCGGAGTTGGCTTCGTGCTTGGTCTCCTCTTTCGTCGCTAGTCCCGCGTGTGCAGCCTTCATCCGACGATTATCAGAACGACGGCGCTCTTCAGAACCGGTTTCAAAAGGTCCTTCGGAGCCTGGTTCTCTATGTCCAAGCAAGGCATTTGCTCTTTGGCCTGGAGTTTCAGGAAGCCTTTGAATACTTCTCTAAGCGCACGATCTTGGCCCTCTTGGCCTTTGTCTTCCTTGTCTTCGGTTATGCTCTCCTTCTCGCTGGTGCCATCATTGTTATCGATCACTTCACGCGGTTGCCATGGTGGTTCGTCTGCCTACTCCTTGCTCCTGGCCACCTCGTCATCGGTTACCTCTGTCTGCGGCTTGCTAAACGCCCTCCAGAGAAACCGCTGTTTAAAGAATCCATCAACGAATTAGCCAAAGACCGCGAATGGCTCTCCAATCCGACGAAACCGTGGTGGTAAGCAAGCTCGAGCTTATTGCACAGCTCGATAGCGCCCGCTGGCAACTAAGCCGGGATGCGCGCGAGTTTGGAGACGATCTCTCGAAGAAGCTCAGTGTGAAAGGGCAGCTCACCAGGTCCTTCCGTAGCCGCCCTTCTGCCTGGGGTTTGGGCCTCCTGGTGCTCGGTTTTTTCACTACTCGTCTCATCTTTCGAAAGAAGGAGCTTCCAAGGGTTGAAAAAACTACCTATTCTCGCTCCAGATCCACGTTAGTGCAGATGGCGAAGGGGCAGCTTTTGAAAAGGTTACTTTTAGCATTTGAACCTCTGCTCACCAGCGTGGTAAAGGACCGGATCCCTAGCGCTTCTAAGCCTCCATCATCTCATGTCTGAAACCGTCAAGACCCTCGAACACGTCGATAGCTACCTAAAAGTTGGCCAGGATTACGAAGCCTCCGACCTTCATCTAGCCGTTAACAGTCAGCCTCACTGGCGCCGCCATGGCCATCTCACCCCTATCTGGGAGGATGCCGAGTCGCTGACAGCTGCCGACACGGACCGTCTTGTGAGGAGCTTCCTCGGAGAAAAAGAGCTCGCTCGCCTCGATAAGATTGGCGATGTCGACTTCGCATACGCATGTGAACTAGGCCGTTTTAGAGCCAGCGTCGTGCGTCATCGACTCGGTCTCGACATGGCTTTTCGGATTATCAACACGGAAGTCCGGTCCATGGACCAGCTCGATTTGCCGGAGTCGCTAAAGCCGCTCACGCAGTATCATAACGGGCTCGTTCTGGTGACTGGGCCGGTGGGATCTGGAAAGTCCACTACCTTGGCGGCGATGGTTGACCAGGTGAATGCTTCTCGCCAGGACCATATCATCACGCTGGAAGATCCGATTGAGTATCTTTTCGAATCGCGCAGTTGTCACGTGAATCAGCGCGAGGTGCACACGCACACCGCTTCATTCGCAGCCGCCCTGCGCGGAGCCCTGCGAGAAGATCCTGATATCATCATGGTCGGGGAAATGCGCGATCTGGAAACTATCCAGCTTGCCATCACCGCCTCGGAAACGGGTCACTTGGTCTTGGGGACGCTTCATACCGGAAACGCCCCACGGACCTTGGATCGGGTGCTCGATGTGTTCCCCGTGGATCAACGGGATCAGATCCGGATCATGGTCAGTGAGTCTCTCCGTGGCATCGTCAGTCAGAACCTCGTGCCTCGTCTCGATGGAGAAGGCCGAGTGCTCGCACTGGAATATCTCGTCAACACCCCAGCTGTTTCCAACTGTATTCGCGAAGGCAAGACCTACATGCTCGGCGGGATCATGCAGACCGGTAGAAACGTCGGCATGATCACCATGGACGATTCGCTCAAGAATCTCTACAACCAGGGACTTATCTCACAAGATGAGTGCATGAGCCGGGCTAATGACCAGGCCAACATGAAAGCGCACTTCGAAGCCTAATCAACGCGCCTGCCACCCTATCATTCCAATCAAGCACTTTCACTAGTTAGCTAGCAACGACACTAATTTCATGGCCGATATTGATCAATTGTTCCAGATGCTCGTCGACCAGGGCGCATCCGACCTCCACCTCAGCCAGGGCTCGCCGCCCAAGCTGCGCCTTCATGGTAACATTGTCCCCATTTCTGAGGATATTCTCACTGAAGATATTATCGTTCCCATGCTCACGGAGATCTGTGAGCCAGCCGCTTGGGAGAAATTCATGAAGCGCGGAGATCTCGACTTTGCTTACGAGATGGACGAAGAATCCCGTTTTCGTTGCAATTACCTGAAGCAGAGTCATGGCATCGCGGCAGTCTTCCGACTCATCCCGACGAAGATCGCCACCTTGGAGCAGTTAGGCATTCCTTCCGTCGTCAAAGAGTTTGGTCACCTCCGCAGCGGCCTTGTCCTCGTGACTGGTCCGACCGGTTCTGGCAAATCGACCACCCTGGCAGCGCTAATCGATTACGTGAACTCGAACTTCTCCCGCCATATTATTACGGTTGAGGAGCCCATTGAGTTTGTGCACTCGAACAAGAAGTCGATCATTACTCAGCGCGAGGTGCCTATCCAAACACCCACGTTCGCGGACGGTCTACGTGCCACCTTGCGTGAGGATGCGGACATTGTGCTTGTGGGTGAGATGCGTGACTTGGAGACGATCTCCTTGGCGCTCACAGCTGCTGAGACGGGTTTGTTAGTGTTTGGAACACTGCACACGAACAACGCTCGTAAGACAGTTGATCGGATCATTGACGTGTTCCCTTCTGATCAGCAATCCCAGGTTCGCACCATGCTTGCTGCCTCTTTGCAGGGCGTTGTGGCCCAGCTTCTCTGTAAGCGCTGCGATAACGGTGGTCGTTGTGCCGTGAATGAGATTCTCGTCTCCACACCCGCCGTCGGTGCCATTATTCGTGAGGGTGCCACCCAAAAGCTCTATGACGTTATTACTGGTGGTAAGGGGCGCGGCATGATCTTCATGGACGAAGCCATCAACGAGAAACTGCAAGCTGGCATGATCAGTGCCAAGGAAGCCTACATGAAAGCGATCGATAAAAATCGCTTCAAGGATCTTCTTGAGCCCGAAGACTCTGCTCTCGGAAATGCCTCTGGAGCAGAGCTCTAGCGAGAGCATAATACTCATTCAAATCGAAGCCACATCCCGGTGTTGGGGTGTGGCTTCTTGCTGTGCAGGCCTCATTCTCCAGGCATAACAACAGACCGGCCCTGCTCTTTCGTTCACTATTGACTCGAGATGCCTCTAAAGTGCATTCTCGGATAGCCAGGGGGGAAACAATGCTACAGTATTGGACTTTTTCAGGGATCAACAGTTACGACGAATCGCGAGGCCAACTGGTCGATTATGTTTCGGAAACGCTTGCTGCAAGAGGCGTTCAGAGCAATCCGGATCGACATTATGTAAGTGCGCTGGGCACTGGCCGCTATTACGCAGGGCCACAGCAGGTGCTTGGGTTTCAATCGGAAGCCAAGCTGGATCAAGAAGCGCGTGACTTTGCAAGTGGTGCCAGTGGTCTTCCTGCGATTGCTCCCGGTATGTTCCAAGGAAAGCGCGTTCTCGCCATGCTCGTCGCCCCAAGACGACCACGGAGCCGCCACGGGACCTGCGGCTTGACGTTTCCATCTATTGGTCGCCTAACGATGCGGTGCCGAACCAAGGGCTGTTCCGGCCAGACACTTACAACTATTGGAACAAGTTCACCAGAGGGCGGGCCTGCCTCTACGTGATTCACAACATCTCGGGCAGCTTGTTGAGTCGTGCGCATGCTTTCCGCGAATTTATGCGTCCCAATCCGACCACAATGAGGCGGGGCTGGCGACGAACAAGCAAGACGCGGCGGCGCCGGATTTGGCAAGCTTCCCGCCACAAGGCACCCACCGGTCCTAAGCTCGTTTCGAAGTGGCTCTCATGGTCTTCGGTCGATTATGTCATGGTTGGCCATAGTCAGGGTGTGAATATCATGATGCACTGCCTTGAGCAGGGTTACTCTAGCTAATGACTTCGGCGATCCACAGATCGGGATTACTCACCGGCTTCCTAGGGCTTCTGATGAGCCTAAGTGGGTGTGGCACCGTTCCCATGCGACCGACGTCCAACGCAAGTCCGTTAGCGCTGACGCGGTCTGTAGAAATCTATCGAGTTGGCCGCGCTCACGTTCTTCTACCTTCAGACCCAATCACCAAGGCCACGGTGGGAACTCGCATAGGAACCTTGGCTCCGGGCACGGGTATTCGCCGAATGGGAAGCCGGTCTTGGGACACCGCCACACGTGGGATTATCCGAACCCCTTACGGCGTGATCACCTCCGGCCCGTTTGCCGGAACCGAGGTTTCGCTTGGGCACCGGGGAATTCCTCGATGTCTAGCAGAGAGCCCTTCTTTGCGGGGCGCGATCGATCGCTGATGAAGGGTTTCATTGCATTGGTGCATACTGCTACGTTTGCACAATGACCCGTTACCTGCGCGAACACACGCTCCGTGGCCCCCTCATCGATAGTGTGCCTGCTTCGGGTCTTCGCACAGTCGTGGTCATCCCGGCAAAGGACGAGGAGAATCTGATCGAGTCGCTCGAAGCGCTGGTTCATTGCAATCAAACTCACTTCCCTGCCGAGGTGATCGTGGTGGTGAACACCAGCGAGAGGGACGGAGAAGACTGCCATAAGCACAACAAGGAGATTGCTGGTCAAGCCAAAGATTGGGCAGCCACGCACTCGAATTCACACCTTCGCTTTCACATTCTCACCCAATTTCACTTACCGAAGAAACACGCAGGTGTCGGCTTGGCTCGGAAGATTGGCATGGACGAAGCGTGCTTACGATTGGAAGCTGTTGGGAGTCCCACCGGTGTCATCGTTTGCTTCGATGGTGACAGTCTTTGCGATCGGAACTACCTAACGGAAATCGAGAAGCACTTCGACGAGCATCCCAAGATGCAAGGGGCCAGCATCTACTTCGAGCACCCGCTTGAGGGCGAGCAGTTCTCTAGCGAACTCTATGAGGCCATCATCGGCTACGAACTTCATCTGCGCGTCTTTGTCCAAGCTCAACGCTGGGCTGGCTTTCCCTTTGCCACGCAAACGATCGGCTCGTCTATGGCCGTTCGCAGTGACGCCTATCAAGAACAATGTGGGATGAACAAACGCCAAGCGGGCGAAGATTTTTACTTCTTACACAAGTTCACTCCGCTTGGCCGCGTGCGCGAGATCAACACGACGCGAGTTATCCCGTCGCCGCGCCCCTCCCATCGGGTGCCTTTCGGCACGGGCAAAGCGGTCGAGAAGTTGCTGGAATCAAATACCGGGCAGACAACTTACGCACCGCAGAGCTTCCAAGATCTGAAGGGCTTCTTCGATCAGATTAGTGCGTTCTATCACTCGCAAACTTATCGATTGCCAGAAAGCGTGTCTAGCTTTCTGGCCACGCGTTCGTTTGAGGAGCGCATCGCCGAGATTCGCTCTCACGTGACGTCATATGCCGGTTTCGAAACGCGCTTCTTCCGCTACTTCAATGCCTTTCTCATCATGAAATACCTGCATCACGCACGGGATCATTTCTATCCTGATGCGGATGTTACCAAGGCTGCGCGGTGGCTGTTGCATAATGAAGGCGAGTCTATAGCAAAGGCGTCGCCTCTTGAATTGTTGCTTCAATATCGGGAGGCTGATCGCTCCTATTAGAAGTCCTGATTCTGGATTGTATTCAAGGTGTCTGATAGGGTTGACTGATAAGGAGAAGATGCAACCGGCAAATCGTATCGTGGTCTCTATGCCGCGTCAGTAGTATGGTGCTCTTTTGGGACCGTTGAGTTAAGACTACTCGTCCTCGCTCCAAACCTCTGAGCCTGACCTTATTGGATGCATTAGTGCTTGGGAGAAAGACTATCCCTAACCTCGCCGGATACGATGTTATTAATGCGGCCAACAAATACATGAACTTTTATTGAACCCTAGGGTTCGAGGTAATGTGAAAAGAGATGGTAGAAAGCTATCGAGTGCTGAGCAATTGTTGCAGCGTCAGAATGCGGTGAACATGT
>Ga0213868_10000648_pt1 | contig 33209 bp, 39 predicted proteins | sample PICome_9_FD_160087 | JGI IMG/M metagenome (GOLD analysis project Ga0213868, IMG submission 160087) | Coastal seawater microbial communities near Pivers Island, North Carolina, United States - PICO127 | ecosystem: Environmental > Aquatic > Marine > Coastal | place: USA: North Carolina...
TATATCGCAGTCTTCTCCTTTTTTGACGGCAACTCTGACTGGCACGGCAATTCGGGTGGCACCGGATGCACGAGGCTGGCCAAGCGCCTTCATCTCCGCGGGCATCTCCGCGGGCATCTCCGCGGGCATCTCCGCGGGCATCTCCGCGGGCATCTCCGCGGGCATCTCCATTGGCGTAGCTAAAGACTCTTGCTTCGGTCAAACTGGCCGCGATGGAGACGAACCAGACCGCCCTGTCCATGTCGGAGCTCCTAAATACGTCCTCACCCCGATTCTTTCTGTGCAGTTGTCGGGGCGGGTTCGAAAATATCCCCGGGAATCAACTCGTGATCGCGGGCCCACTGGACAGCCTCTTCCCGTGAGTTCACACCAAAGTTGCGATAGATCTGCATGAGTTCCATGCGCACGGTTGAATGACTAAATCCAATTCGGCTGCCTATCTGGTCATAGGTAAGTCCATCTGCCAAAAAACCAAGGATCGTCAGCTGACGTTGAGAGAGTGACGAGCCGCGTTGATCAGAGCTCATTCGTGTCAACTGATTTTCAGTTGCGATTGCATGAGCTGAGCCTTCTAAGCCTTCTAGCAAACCAGCTAAATAGAGCGCGAGGATTTCCACAACTACCTTCACGTCCGTTGTGATCGATTTGATGGATGCATCACTGGGTAAAAATCCAATGGATAAAACCCCGATAGTCTTAATCGACAAACTGAGTGGAGCAGCCACGACGATCAGCCCTTCACTCCCTGATCTTAAGCAGGTGGGCAACCTAACTCTTGGATCACTTCTGTCGCCGTGAACAACAATTTGACCGTCGCGAGCAGCGAGTGACATGGGCCAGGATTCCCAAATTGATACTCCATTGAGAAAATTCGCCTCCTCAGGTGACAGTCCAAAAGAACCAAGTTGGGCCAGCCTTGCATCAGATTGAAGCCGTGCAAAATGCGCCCACCGCGAATCCAAGTGTCGAAGGAAATAGATAGCGATTTCCTGGGCTATCTCATTGAACCCCGGTTTGAGACCCAAGAATGACGTAATGGCCGACCGTAAATCTCGCTGCTCGTGAAGGGCATCAAAGTGGCTCTGGCGACTTAGAGACACCAGAGGCAAATATTCATCATTCATTCACATACACCCCCCCCGACGAAAGCCGCAAACAACGTTTACTTCTCCGTGCCCAACTCGTCACTCGGAAAGGTTGCTTTCTCGCAACGACCTATATTTACCACAAAAGTGTCATGGACGCGGTGATTGCGACGAGCATAATTTCGTGTCGAAAACCTCGACAGAGCGCCAGTGAATATGAGACTTTCCCTGCAACTCCACTGTCGCTGGTCCGACAGATTTCCACCAGGTGGCCTACATTTGTCGTACCAATCTCGGTGCCAAGTGGGAGTGTTACGTGAACAATCTCGGTCTACTCGAATTCAATGTGGCGATGACCACTAGAAAGTTGATCAACATTTCGAGCAGGACTAGTTGAAAAAATTGTGGGCCCAGCGGAGAAGCCAGGCCCACAATTTTTTCTAGTGTTTTTTTAACTAACGCGCGCTATCGGAACCTTGTGATTTGACTCCGATCCTTCCCTGATGGGCACTTTCACCTCAAGGATTCCATCTTTGTAGGTAGCGTTGACGTGATCTTGGTCAACTCCGCTTGGAAGAGAGACTGAACGCATGAAGCGTCCGTAATAGAATTCAGATCTCTGACCGGCTTGATGCTTTTCTTCCCGCTGACCTTCAATGGTGAGCATGCCGTTTTCAACATTAATTTCGATGTCTTTATCTGGATCTATGCCAGGGATCTCAGCTCGAACGGTGAATGCCCCGTCTTTGGCATATTCCTCGATTCGTATGGCATGAGGGAACCCCGAACGCCAACTGAGATCGCCTAAAACAAGTGTGTCCAACCAATCAGTGACACGAGGCCACATTTCCCGTGCCCTGGTTGGCGCTAATTCGGACGTGATTTGTGAGTTCATGGCTTTCCTTTCTGAGAGTGCCATTTACTCTAAGTTTCAGCCCTGTGCACCCGTGATGGAAACTGATATCGAGCCATTGACCGATCAGGCGCCGGTCACAGTTGGGACTCGCGCTGGATTGACTCACCCCTCGCCGCAAGACTCTGGACACCACTGCTGGGGCATGAGCAAAAACATGACTAGTCATTAACAACATGATTAGTCCGCGCGATGGCCTTGGTCAGATCCTGCTTATAGATTGAAAATCTCCACTAATTATCAGGATAGGAAAGCCGATGTCGAAACACAGCGAGCCAATGTTAAGCCTGATTGCTTTTCTGTCCGAGCGCCCCACGCCTGATCAGGTTGCGCAATTTCTTGTTCTGCAATCGCTCAGGGATTTCCACCCGCGCGCTGCCGTAATGTGCATATTCATTTCAGACGGAAGCGTTCTCGCGGTTGGATCTTTTGGACTACCTCAGGAGGCGATCCTCGGAGTCCACCATCGTTCCCTGTGGGATAACGCACCTGCTATCAATGCGATTCGCGAGGGAAATCCGGTAATTCTCAACGGCCCTGATGGCCACAAAAAAGGCCATGCAACATCAAAAAACTTTATGGACAATGAATTTCCAAACATTGCCTGGCCACTTATCGCTGGAAATCAAAGAGTGGGTTCATTGCAAATACACTTCACGGACTATTTTGATTCCGACGGGCTGAGCCAATCGCTAGAAGATATCTCAGGGCTCATCGCCCTTTACCTCGTTTTTCAGAACTCGAATCACGGCAGTAGTTACTTGGAACACGAAAATTCGCATCAAATAGGTTCAGGGAGTTTAACGTCGCGTCAAATGCAGATACTTAAGTTATTAGCACGGGGAATGACCAACCCTCAAATTTCTGTTCGCATCGGATACAGCGAATCCACCGTTCGTCAGGAAACAATGGCAATTTACCGGCACCTCGGTGTCAACGGGCGAAGAGCTGCCGTTGATGTGGCTGCCATTCGAGGAATTCTCGAACCTGAAGATCAGGTAGCGATTCAAAGTTAGTTTTATAAGTAAGGCACACCTCAAATGGAAAATAACTTCCTTGCCTGCACGAGCGCCTTCGGACTCTCGGTCGATCAGGCATCAAATTTTCATGGTCCACTACTTGATTCGACGACTTTCATTCAGCTTCAATTCAATGCGGTGATTGCCCTTTCAGCATGCACACACATGAAATACACCAGTAACACACGCGAATTGATCAGTCATTGACATGTCACAACTCGTTCTGACCACGCATGAAGCTATCACTTTCAGCCAAGATTCCTTTCTAACTACCTAATGAACTGACCATCAAATGAAGGAGTCCACGTGCCCAGTCGAATTGCAATGATTAGCACCTACCCACCAACTCAATGTGGAATTGCCACGTTTGCGCGATCCATGTCTAATGCAATGAAGAATTTTGGTCAGCAAGTGGATCTCATTCGGATCTCAGGGAATGGTTCAGCCAAGGCTGTCCATCCTGCGTCGAAAAATCATTTCGGCGCAGATGGCTTGCTGGAGAACGTGGGTACTCTGAACAACTATGACGCGGTCATCATTCAACACGAATTTGGAATATACGGTGGACCCGATGGTGACGAAGTCCTCGAAATCCTCAATGGAATCAAAGTTCCGGTTGTTTCAGTAATTCACACGGTCATTACTACGCCAACCAATGGTCAACGTCGTGTCATGCAAGGCTTACTTGATAGATCGGATGCTTCGGTCGCTTTGTCGCATTCCGCAGCAGATGCAATTAGCAAGAATTATGTTGTTGACGACTCTCGCCTCAAAGTCATCCCTCACGGCTCCCCCGACTACGGTCAATTTTCGAGACCCATTGGATTTAATCTGCGTCCACGGATACTGACTTGGGGGTTGCTCAGTGAAGGTAAAGGCATTGAATGGGGAATCACTGCTTTGGCTCTTCTTCAAGATGTTGATCCGTTGCCTGACTACTACATCGTGGGTCAGACGCACCCAAAGGTGGTCGAACGCGACGGCTTTGCCTACCGCGAAAAGTTAGAAAAATTAGCAATTGACCTAAACGTTAGAGAACGGATTCATTTCATTGACGCCTATCTTGACACGGAAGCACTAAATCGGGTCATCAACTCGGCTGACTTTTATCTCATTCCCTATGACAATGACGTGCAAGTAACCTCCGGTGTTCTGGTGGAAGCAATCGCTGCTGGAGGCCCCGTTATCGCAACTCGATTTCCTCACGCTGTTGAACTCTTGGGAGATGGAACAGGCGCTCTCGTCAACCAAAAGGATCCAGAAAGCATTGCAAGTGCCATGCGCCTCATGATCAGAAACTCAGCTGAGCGCGCGCGGATGCGAGAGTTAACCGTGCGAAAAGGCCCAAGTTTTCACTGGTCGCAAATTGGAATTTCCATGAACTCACTTTCACATTCATTAACAAGGAGGCGAAATCAATTCCCATCAATTGACGGCATCTATTTCGCAGAATTGCAAAGAGAGTCAGCATGAATCTCCAGCATCTCTCTTCATTGACCACCCCTCTAGGACTTTATGAGCACTGTCTTGGGACAAACCCGCGAGTTCAGCATGGTTACTGCACTGACGATGTTGCCCGAGGTCTCATGGTGATTGAGCGTCTTCCGTATAAATCAATCGAGACTTCACGACTTGCCAGTATTTACCTTGATTTTCTTGCGGAGGCTCAGTCCCTTGATGGCGCTATGCATAATCGGCGAAGTTCAATCGGGATGTGGGTTGACCAGGCGAGCGTCAGTGATCATTGGGGTCGCGCGTTGTGGGCTTGGGGCACAAGCCTTCATTACGGTCGAGATAGTTCCAGAGCCGCCAGGTCCTTTGAACATTTTGAGACTTCGGCACGTCGGCGTTCTCCCTACCTTCGTTCCATGATGTTCGCAGCCCTTGGGGCATCGGAAGTATTACGGGTCTTACCTGGAAATAAAATGGCCGAGAACCTATTGATCGCAGCACTTGAGACTATTCCGACTTCAACAAGTGCCCGGTGGCCATGGCCTGAAGCGCGCCTCACTTATGCCAACGCAGCTATCCCTGAAGTAATGATGCTTGGTGGAGAGTATTTCAATGACGCAAACCTGATAAAACAAGGAAAGAAACTCTTGCATTGGCTAGTTGACCTGCAGTCCATCGCAGGTCGTTTTTCTATCATTCCACATTTCGGTTGGTCCTACGGCCAACCATTACCTGGCTACGATCAACAGCCTATTGAGGTTGCCGCCCTTGTTGACGCTTGCTGCACTGCCTACGAACTGACAAGCGATCAGATGTGGCGCGAGATGGCCCTCATCGGTCGATCATGGTTCGATGGGAATAACGACCAGGGAATCTCCATGCATGATCCCGCCACGGGAGCGGGATTTGACGCGTTGACTGGTACCGGACGCAACGAAAATGCCGGAGCCGAATCAACGATTGCATACCTCAGTGTTGTAAATCGCACCGAGCTACTCCTTGGTGTTGCGGCGTGAAGAGTCTTCAAAAGTCGAACCTCATCCTTGAGGGAAATCCAGAACGCGTGCTGTGCCGCATGTTCATCCCTGGAGAAGAGGAGCTCATCAGAGGAACGTCACGTATACCGCAAGTCGTTGAGAGATGCCTAGCGTTGAGCGATGATGAAGTGACCGCGAGCCTTGAGCGGATCATGCCTTTTTTTGAACATCGTCACCGTGACATCTCGGAAAAATTTCACACGCATTTTCATGTTGCCACTAAATTACTGAATACTGGCGCCACCCATGAGCGCCAATTACTTATTGGCGCTTATTTGAGCCAAGAGTATGCAATTGAAGGAGCCGCATATTTCAATCCATCTATCGTTCCCTACCCGGAGATAGTTAGTCCAAATGTTCCTCAACAATTTCTCATGACAGTCCGAGCTGTGGGTGAGGGACATATCTCCACAATTGTTTTTCGCACTGGACGCGTCAGCAGAAGTGGGATAGAAGTCGACCCTGCTTCACCCTTCGTGACCACCGAGGCAACCAGATCGGCTGTCTTGCGCAGCAGAATGATTCATCGAGCGGCAATCGAAGCGGGCGTTGACACAGGTGATCTCAATGTAGTTCTAGGCTTACTTCCTGAGAAATTCTCGGTAGAGGATCTCTCCGCAGCATTGACTCAACTGGATACGAGTGGCTTGCGAAACGCACCTTCCAACGAACTCATGAGTGTGATTAGCCACATTGCATTGAATTGCTATGAAATCGACTTTCCCGAAAAAAGTGAAATAAGTGAGCGCGTTCTGTGGCCCACGGTAGCCAGTGAGCGTCGCGGAATGGAAGATGCCCGATTCACCATGATGCGCGATGGTGAGGATTCTGTTCGCTATCGAGCTACATACACTGGTTTTGATGGCACCCAAATAGTGTGTCGAGCACTTGAGACAGATAATTTTCGAGAGTTTTCCTCGATGCACATGACGGGGCTCGGCGCTCAGAACAAGGGTCTTGCTTTCTTTCCCGAGAGAATTCAAGGTCGATTTGCTGCCCTATCACGATACGACGGGGAATCGATGTACATTTCTTGGTCAGATGATGGCTACCATTGGAATCACGCCGATCCATTGAACACACAACGTCAATGGTGGGAATTAGTGCATGAAGGCAACTGTGGACCGCCCATTGCGACTGAAGCTGGTTGGCTGGTTTTAACCCACGGTGCTGGCCCTGTTCGCGAGTACGCCATGGGTGCCATACTCCTTGATCTCAATGACCCTTCACAGGTGATTGGTAAACTCAAGGAGCCTCTCCTACGCCCAGATGCGCAGGAACGCAATGGATACGTTCCAAATGTTGTGTACTCATGTGGAAGTCTGATTCACGATGGAACGCTCGTGATTCCTTATGGGTTCAGTGATTGGAAGATTCGATTTGCAACCCTTGAAGTTGATGAACTGCTTGAACGCCTTGTCTAGACGCTTGAAACACATAAGTGAGCGAACTCTTACCTAGTGGCGTGTGTTCCTCGTGGTATATGTGTGGTGAGATGGCCTATGACCATTAAGACCACAGGTGAATTCACTTCCGAGCAACTGCGCCGACAATCACAGAGCCTCGAGTTTGAAACTTTTACAGTTCATGACGCACTGGAGTTGGGCACGCTGGTGCTCACAGTCGCTATGTCTCGAGAATTTCCTGTCGCCATCGAGATCTGGCATACCGGCCGTATGGTCTTCAAAGCAGCGCTTCCCGGGACATCAGCCGACAACGACGACTGGCTGCGCCGCAAGCGCAATGTCGTCGAACGATTTGAGCAATCAACCATTGCTGTTCGAGTGAGTTTTGAAGAAAAGGGCCAGGAGTTCACCCAAGCAACAGGACTGCCCTTAAGCGACTTTGCCGCCCATGGCGGTGGTTGGCCGAGCACGGTAAAGGGCGTTGGCATGGTGGGATTTTTTGGTATCTCGGGCCTACCACAGGTTGAGGATCACAATTTAATTGTTGAATGTCTGGCTCAATTCACATCTGCCTCCACCTCCTAGTACAAAACCCGACCACCCAGTCGAGATGAATGGCCGCCAAACTGCACCGAAATGGCGCACCAGTTGAATTTTGCGGGTATAAAGATCACATGGAATCTCCTTGGTCACTTCGACGACCTCAAAGATATGTGTTGACAGTCATCATCGTGGTGGCAATGCTGGCGCTCGCCGGCACTGCTATCTCCCTGATTGTGGGTGGATCTGGCGGGATCGTTCCGGTACTCATGTTGACCGTGGCACCAATTCTGGCGATCTACTACGTGTGGTACTTCAACTTCAGCGAACTCGCTCGAGAACACTGATCGCGTTAGTGGGCATCAAGCCCAACTGAGCGTTTGAGGCCGCGGCCACCAGTTACGGCAAGCACCAGCAAGAAGATGGTGGCACCAACGAGAACAATCATGGTTCCTGATGGCACACCCGCGTAGTAGCTGATGTACATTCCCGTGAAACCGCTGAAGGTACCAATGATGGTGCTGATTGCAAGCATTTTTCCAAATGAATCGGTCAACATGCGAGCAACAACCGCGGGGATAACCAGCATGGCAGCGACCAACGTGACACCAACGACAGTGAGGGTTGCCAGGATCGCAAGGGAAAGAATGATCATGAGCATCGCTTCTATGCGATTGACTTTCACACCGCTGACATCAGCAACGTCGGGGTCGAATGTTGCAAAAAGCAGTGCCCGATAGCGCAGGAATACGAATCCCACGGTCAGCACGATGACAGCGAGCAATCCAATGATTTGTTCGGTTGTGATCCCGAGAATGCTGCCGAACAGCGCGCTTTCAAAGGACGGTCCGCTGGTGCCGAATTTGGCAAACAATGCAACACCAAGTGCGAATGAGGCAGTTGTGATCACGCCGATGGCAGCATCGGCACCAACCCGACTTTTCTTGGCAACTGTGTTGATGGCAAGGGCTGATGCAATCCCCCACAATCCTGCACCAAGGATGTAGAACTGCGCGGCAAATAATTGGGCTGCCGCAAAGCCGCCAAAGATTGAATGGGAAAGTCCGTGACCGATATAGCTCATGCCGCGAAGAACAATGTAAACACCGATGAATCCGAGAAGCGCGCCAGAAAGGCTCGCGACTAGCAGTCCTTTCTGAAAAAATGCGTACTGCAGTGGCTCGAGGATCGTCTCCATTAGTTGCTCACCGATCCCTTGTGCTCAGGCTGTTCATCAACAACAACCCGCATGCCCAAATGCTCAAGGACTTCCATTCGTGCGCCGAAAGTCTGCTCTAACACCGGCGGTGTAATGACCTGCTTGGGAGTTCCCTCAGCAATGACCCTGTGATTAATACAGACAATGTGAGGAAGATGGGCCGCCATGCCATTGAGGTCATGGGTGGTGAGAACGATGGCAACACCATCTTCATGCAGGTCAGCCAAGAGGTGCAAAATGTCATGTCGGGTTGAGACATCGACACCACTTGTGGGTTCATCGAGAAGCAAAAGTTGCGGTTGACGCAAAAGTGCACGGGCAAGGAACATTCGTTGCTGTTGACCACCGGAGAGATCGCGAATATGGCGGTCAGCCAACTGGGCAATGCCAAGGCGTTCAAGCACAGCCGTGACTTCATCGCGCTCAGGCTGCGTGGACCAAGGCAACTTGCGCTTGGTTGGTCGGGACATGAGTACACATTCACTCACGGTTAATGGGAAATTCCAGTTCACCGTTTCTAACTGAGGGACATAGGCAGTGCGCAATCCCTGCATGTTAGTAACGGTGCCTGAATACGGCTTTACCGTTCCCAGTAACAGGCGCAGCAATGTGGTTTTGCCAGCGCCAGATGGACCAACGATTCCCGTGAACTGATCTTCATGAACATGGAAGTTGACATCATGGAGCACAACACTTTTGTCATACCCTGCCTCGACCCCGTTGATCTCAATGAGTTTGGGGCCAACGCCAGTGCCTGTCATTCGGGCAACATTACTGCGGGTAACTTGCTTGATCGGTTACAGGTGAGGTGATATCCACGGCATCAATGTTGGTCGATGTTCCACCAAGACCTTTGATCATGGTGGCGTAGTTGTATTTCATAAGCCCCAACCAACTATGGTCCTGCTCCCCCGGTGCTCCGGGCAGGTCATCATCGCGGAGTGAGTCTTCATAGCGCACCCCTGCCGCACTGCCAATCTCCTGCAGAACTGGAGATGGGAAGACTTCGGAGCCAAAGATGGTTGGCACCCCTTCAGCCGTGACCTGCTCAATGAGTTGGGCGACTTCTCGTGGTGTTGGGTCAGAGAAATTTTTGGGCTGCACTGCGCCAATGACATCCCAGCCGAAATTCTTGGCAAAATAGGCATAAGCATCGTGGTAGGTAAGCAACTTCAAGTTACCTGCAGGCACCGTTGCTTGGTCAGCGCGGACAGCTGCGTCGAGTGCCTCCACCTGTGACTTGAATGACTCGAAGTTGGCGGCGAAGTAGTCGGAATCTGCAGGGTCGCGCTCGGTGAGGACATCCCTGATAAGTGCCGCGTACTCGATTGCGTAGGCCGTGTCAGTCCACAGGTGAGGATTGGGCTTGCCTTCCTCTTTGGGGAATGAGAAGTCATAGATGTAGTCCGACTCAGGGAGGACCAACGTGCCAATTTCAATGATCTCGGCGCCATCCTTCATATTGGCTTCAGCGAGCTCCAATGTGGGATCCTCGAGTTTGAGCCCATTGACAAAAATGATGTCTGCCGTACTGAGCAATTTCGCAACCGCAGGAGCCGGCTCAAATGTATGGCTGTTGGTGCCTTCCGGGACGATTCCCTCGATGGAGACTTTGTCGCCACCAATGCGGGCGGTAATGGAGGTGATCGGTGACACCGTGGTGGCCACTAACAGGCCATCTGAGGCCGAAGCCGATGAATCAGATGAGCTCGAGCAAGCAGCGAGAGACCCAAGGGTGAGCGTCGAAAGTACGGCAATGACAGGGACGGCAATTTTTCTCATGAGCCCATTATAGGCCTTTTTGAGTATTTGCAAATTTATTGCAATTAAGGATGAGTGGAATTATCGCTATTTGTTTGGTTCGACAGTTGTTCTTGGAGACTTTCCACCATCTTTTTAAGGTCAGCCAATTCGTCCATGACTTCCTTGGCAGGGTTAGGTTGATTTTGCTTGAGCAACGTTGCGGCGAGACCTGCCGAGATGACACCCATCAAACCGATGCCCACAAACATGATTAAGACGGCGATAGTTCGGCCCGCATCGGTCACAGGAACAAAATCACCATAACCAACTGTCGTGATGGTTTCGAACATCCACCAGACGGCCTCACCAACATTTTCAATGTCGGAATTCGGTGCCCCGCGCTCAGCATCGAGAACGGACAGTGCCCCTACCCACACGATGATGATGGTTCCCAAGCCTGCACTTGCGAGTGCACCGTTCGAGAAGAAACCTTTACCCTTGCCCTTGGACAAAATTCCGTTCTTGGTAAACGCTCGCAGACCGCGAAGGGCACGCAGTTGCGGAACCACCACCGTGAGCGTGTCGAGCCAGTTGCGTTTAAAAAACCCACGCTTCTGGGTTGTCATGAGGAATCTGAACAAGAGGTCTAGGGCAAAGAGCAACCACAGTAAATCGCTGAACCATGTCAGGATCGAATTCCATGGCTGTTCTAGATCAGGCCAAATCGACTGGATGGAGTATGTGAACAGAAACACCAAGGCCAGGCCAGAAAGCCAAAAGTTGGTGCGGTGCTCATAAGCAACGATGAACTTTTGCCGCGGATTTTCTTGTGTTTCTGGAACATTGGGGGCGGAAGCAGACATGCCGAAATGCTATTGGATTACGGCCCTTTCCCATCTGAGGGCGGACCGCCGGGCGGGTCTTGTGCATGTAATTCCGTGAGGTATTGATTCCACGCAATCTCGTCTGGATCCTGCTCTAATGCCTGCACCCGCTCGGCCTCCCGAGTGATGCGGGCGGTGCGGTCCTTGAAGTGTTGGGAGATCGATACCGAAAGACTTCCATGCTTGCGATAACGATTCCACACCACGATGGCAAAGATTCCAATTATTGGCCATTGAATTGCATAGACAAAGGAACGTGACACGCCCTCTGTCGCACGACCCACCTGATTGATGGTGGCAAATGTGCAGAGCGCCAGGACGAGTGCCAGCGGCACATGTAATTGCCAAAAGTCTTTCCAAAACCGCTTGCGTTCACTCATGCGCGCACCGAATCCTGTCCTGCTCGCACATTCGGATCCACATCCAACTGCGGTTGGCTCGCCCACCAGACAAATGCCAAAGATCCCAGCACAGCAGCCGTAACCGCGATGGCAGCCAAGGTCACACCTTGACCGTTTTGCACGAGCAACCAATACGCATTGCCACACCAGAGGAGCCCAATAATGATAAGACCTGAAATCGAATGGGACTGCCATTGGACCAGGATGGCAAAAACACCGGCACCGAGTAACACGATGCCAATCACCAAAGCACTCACCTGGACCCCGATCACGCTGGCCAATGCCCCAGTCCTGGATAGCTCACTCGCGCCATAAATAACAACTCCGAGCACAATCGCTGACACCTCTGCATACGACACAAAAAATCTCGGGACTCGCGCAGCCCTGAAACGAGGAAACGCGAAAAAGATTGCAACCGGGAGAAATATCGCGATACCGGCCAACGAGCCCATTTCAAATGGTTCCCCCGCAATGGCATTTGCAGGCGGAGCTGTCCGCGACAGTGCCACAGCTAGACCAACGACAACACCCATCCACAGCAGCTCGATCGAGGCCAGCGCAGCCAAACTTTTGGGAACGGCTGCTGAATCGAGGCGGGTGAGGTTCTGCCTGTGCTGCCAGCCAAACCCAATCAAGACAATCAGTATCGCGACTTTGGCAATAATCACTGCTCCATACGGGGATGTGAGAAATGGCGCGAGGCCATCAAGACGCATCGAGGCGTTAACAAGCCCGCTCTCAGCAATCACGATCACAGCAATAAGTGCAATGGTGCTGTAGGTCCGAATCACCTTTTCTGATGCAACTCCAGCGCGAAGTGCATAGAGCGTGATGGCAATGAGACCACCTATCCATACGGCCATGGACACCAGATGGAACCCCAATGCGATGGTCGCTGACGTGTGCCCCTCTTGAATGCCCGAATGCCCGGTCAATCCCGGCAGATACGCAGCAACCACAGCAATACCAAGAACAATCCATCCAGTTGTTTTGCCAAGCACTACCCACCCAAGGAGTGCAATAAGTGCCACCAGTGCAATCTGACCAAGAATGACTTGCCCAACCGTGGTTTGGGTTAACAGCGATCGCATGATGGTCAGGTCAAATGAACCACTCATTGGTAGGGCTAGAACTTCAGAAACTGTGAAAACCGTTTGGGAAAGAAGGGCAGCGAGCCACACCAGCGCTGCAGCTGAAGTTAATTTGCCCAGATAGGGATCAGGTCGTGGCGCGAGAACTCCCCCGATCAACGCGAAGCCGACCGTGCATGCAGTAGCAATGTCTCTGATGACTAAGTCAATGGGCAAGCCAAAGAGCGTGTACCAGGGCACGATTGGAATTCCGATGAGTCCCGTTTCACTGAGACCGCCGAGAGTCGCAAGCACGAGGAGCGCAATGGGAAATGCCGTTCCAAGTGGCACTACATAACGCCAAGCTGACGTCTTCACTGCTCTTTGAAACCACCAAAGATCGCCGGATCAACATTGGGGCTCTCCACCATGAATGTGGTGACCAAGCAACCCAGTAGGAATGCAATGACGACCCACACCATCCAGTAACTAGCCGCTTGAGCCTGATATGAAACGGCCCTCGATATCAAGCCTTTTCGGGCACGATTCATGATTCCTGTAAGGATGAAAAGCAATAGCAAAAGATTGAAGATGTTACTAGCGCACAGAAGCAACACCGCGGATGCATACGCGCCATTAGCCGGACCGAATGGGAAATTCGTAACCTGAATCCACTGGGCAACCAAAGTGGCCAGCGTCATGATCAACGCAAGCGTGGAACCGGCGATCAAAGCACCCTGGTTGCCCCGCTTGACGGAGCGGTAACCCCACCACATGAACACTGTGGCCAAGATGAGCATTCCCAGAATTGCCCAGAAAGGCCACTCTGGTGCAAAGGAGCCCTTGACCTTGCCGATCGTGTCATTGGTTTGGTTGGCCGTGAGCTTTGCACCGGGAGGCGCCCAGCCACCGTTGACATTGAGTGACCACAGGTAGCTGTAACTAATGATTAATGCAATGGTGCCCGAGACGCTCATCACGATAATGAGCCACAAACCAACGCGACCGCGGCGAGCGATCACTGTCATTGGTTCACCAGTGGTTGGCGATAATGGCACTGCGGGTGCGCTGGGCTTGTTGTCAGATGCCTCAACCGGTGTCGTCGTCATCGCGCACCTGCACTTTCAAGTTCATCCCCATCGTGGGCTCTCAGTTCTTCGTCATAGGGATCTGGCACGCCGTAGTTATATGGACGCTCGGTCACAACGGGAAGAACCGCGAAGTTTTCCAGCGGAACTGGAGTTGGTGTCTGCCATTCCAGGGACTTAGAAGCCCATGGGTTACCAGAAACCATGGGGCCGTCTCTCCACGAGAAGATGATTGCACCGAGGAAGATCAACGTGCCCACGCCAATTGTGTAGGCACCGATTGTTGAAATCCAGTTCGAGATATCGAACTGCTCATCAAATTGGAGCACTCGACGTGGCTGGCCTTGGAGCCCAGCGACAAACATTGAGCCAAAGGTGAGCTGGAAGCCAACAAATACGGTCCAGAGTCCGATCGATCCATAGCGTTCGTCGAGGATCTTGCCCGTCATCTTGGGGAAATAGAACGCGATGCCACCCATGGCACCGAAGAACCCTGCACCCATGAGCATGTAATGGAAGTGAGCGACAACAAACATGCTGCCGTGGAAGTACTGGTCGGCAGGTACGTCAGAGAGGTAGATGCCAGTGACGCCACCAATCATCTTGTTGAACACGACCGCGTACACCGCCATCAAGGGCAAGCGGGACCAAGACGTTCCGCGCCACAGGGTGCCAATGACAACGAGAACGAGGAAACCAACAGGAATCGAGATCATCTCGGTCGAAAGCATGAATGGGTAGTTCACCGCTGGCGCCCAACCGGTCATGTACATGTGGTGCGCCCATACCAAACCACTCAGGGCAACAACGCCAACGATTCCCGCCACCGCAAAGTTGAAGGAGAACAGTGGCTTGCGCATAAAGACGGGGAGGATCTCCATGAGCACTGCCGCAGTTGGAATGATGATGACGTACACCTCAGGATGGCCCAAGAGCCAGAAAAGGTTTTCATACAACCAAACGCTGCCACCTTCGAGCGGGTTGAAGAATGACGTGTTGAACACCCGATCAGACAGCGAAAGAATTTGCGAGTACTGGTAGAACGGGAATGCGTAGAGGCCCATGAGGGAAGCTGCAAAAATGCCGTAAACAAAAATAGGTGTCCGCGACCAAGACATTCCTTTGGCGCGCATGGTCAAGATGGTGGTCATCAAGTTAACGCTGGCAATACCCGTTGAAATCGCGAAAACGATGATGGTCATTTGATAACCGAGCATTCCAATGGGTGCCTGTGAGGCAAGTGGCTGATATGCCGACCAGCCATCTTGGATTCCTCCAAGGAACAACGAACTAATCAGGCAGGGCACTGCAGCGACAAGCAACCAGATGCTCAATGCGTTGAGTCGCGGATACGCCATATCACGCGCACCAATCATCATGGGAACAATGAAGTTACCAAGAGGACCACTCACTGCAATGATCATCGCGATAATCATCGCGATGCCATGGGTGCCAATGATCGAGTTGTAAAACGCTGGCGAGAACACTTCAGTCCATGTTGCACCTAATTCGGTGCGGATCAACATGGCGAGCAAACCGCCAAAACCGAACACGATAAAAGTGACAATGAGGTATTGGATACCTACGACTTTGTGGTCGGTGGTGTACTTCCAGTACCTGCTTCTGCCCAGATCCTTGCCGGCCATGTATTCGGCATCAAGATGCGTGCTCTCGCGCCCCAGCATCCAGCGAATCGGGCCCACAAATGCGCCCATTCCCGCCATGAAACCAATGACCCAGCCCAGCAGGACCGCTAAATAGACGTACTCGCCTTCCATGGGAGCGAAAGTGACTGGACTCGCATAACCACTGGGCACAAACTGACTAGTGACCACACCTGCGATGATCGCGAGGCCAATGCCACCGATCAAGCCGGTGCCAAAGTTGAGTCGGCGCATGATGCCACCGGGCTTACCATGCTGCGCTGGTTGTGGAACCTCGGCCGAGTGCACGTGAGCGGGAGCAACTGAACTCATGATGTTCTCCGTCCACCCATTTCACGGACCCATGAATCGAATTGCTCTTGGGTCACGACTCGGACCTCCGTCTCCATGTATGCATGATGCATACCGCACAATTCAGCGCAGCGAATATTGAAAGTGCCTAACTTGTTGGGAGTAACACCGGCCGTGGTGACAGCGCCTGGGTTGGCATCAATTTTGACACCGAGTTCAACAGCCCAGAAATTATGAATTACGTCCTTGCTCGTGACATTGAAGTACACGGGCTTGTCCACAGGTAGATAGAGAATGTCAGAGACCAAGCCATCGGTTTGGGGATAGGCAAATGTCCAAACCCACTGCTGGCCGGTTACGTTAACAATGACACTCTGGTTCCCGCCAGGTTGCTCATTAGCCGAAATGGTGCCATAAGAATTCGCGGTAATCTGCGCCAGTTCAATCATTCCCCACACGACGAGGAACATGGCCAGTGCGCTGGTAACTACAGTCCACAGAACAACACCGATACGGTTGGTGAAAATCGCTGGATTCTCCTGCATTGGAGGTTCATCAGAAGAAATACGCTTCCAGCCGATCAAACTGTAGAGCAGGACCGCAAAGACAAAGGCCGTAATGGGAATCGAAACTAGTGTGAAGACAAAGACTGTTGTCTCAATGTCTTGCATGATTTCTGATGCGGGAGCGCCAGTTTGGTTCATTGCCGCAAGCAGTAACCAACACAAAGGTAGGAGAAGGAAGCCAATGACAACGGTCCAGATCATGACGTGGCGGGCATAGGGCCTGCGCATCCAATTCTTGAACCGGTGCATTGACGGAGGTCTATTCGTTGGCGATTCCGGTTGTTCCTGGGAGGCTTGGGTCATGGTCATGCGACCACCTCAAAAGTCCCCGCCATCCATCCTCGGGTCTGCATGGGTCCACCAAACTCTTGGTATTCATCACCGCAAGGGAATTCGCAGTTCCAGACATATGTTCCTGCTTCACCCGTGACGAATGTGACGCTGATTTTCTGTGGATCGACGGGGTAGCCGGCTTTGTCGGTCTTGGCATTGGCCGCGTTCATGGGCAGCGGAACAGAAAGGAAGAAGTAGGGCTGGCTTGATTCTGGGTACTGGTGCACGGTGAATGTGTGCCCCACCGAATCAGACTTGACGTTCTTGACCGACTTACCGTTCCACGTCATGGTGCCATCCATCGAGCCGTGCACATGGGCAAAAAATGGGTTGTAAATCTGTCCACCACTGTCATATTGGGTGAAGTTAATGGTGACTACCGAATTTGCTGGCACCTGAATTGTGGTGGAGGGGTGGTAGAACGGCTGGCCAGAGAGCCAGGCGGACTCATAAGGTCCGGCTTTGGGTGGCGGGACCGCGTCAGAACTATTGGGATACACGCTCAAATCAAGGGTGGCATGGGGCAATGTGCCATTGTTGGGGGTATCCATCGTGGTGCCGTCGAGCGTTGCTGCAAGCACTGGTGGTTCTTCCTGCGAAATTGAGCTCACTGCCCCAATACCGCCAACTACTAACACGCCGGCGAGCACGGTGGCCAGTATGACCAAGAACTTCTTCACAAACTGATCCTTTTCCTCTGCTCGTTCCTTTGATGCACGTACCCACGGACCTTTTCCCGACAAACTGTCGGTCTACATTTAGGCTGACACTAGCGCGCCTCCATGGCGAGCACAAGGAAATAACAAATAACCACCGAAAGTTAATAAAGACCTCACCTGCGAATTCTCAGGTGCCGAGTAGAGATCTATTGTGGGGGCATGTCCATGAGCGCAGGCGTGACCGCAGCCATTGGCGCTGGGATCATCCCGGAAAACGTTGCGATTTGGGAAATCGACGTTTTGACACTCATTAACCTGCTCGCCGTCACCACGTTGTACTACTTCGGGGTCTATCGGCTTGCTATCCAGAAAACCGGCTATGCGCGCACATGGCCGTTTCGATACTCGCTCAGTTTTGGCCTCGGAATGGCATTTCTGGCATTTGCCTACCTAGGCCCCTTCAGCTCATGGGCGCACTACGCCTTTTGGCCTCACATGTCCCAGCACATTGTTGTCATGATGATTGCTGCACCGTTAATAGTGATGTCGAATCCGATAACCCTGCTATTTCTCAACCTCAATCGCTCTGGACGCAAGCGCGTCATCGCAATTCTCCGCAGCCGGCCCGCAGTTTTCCTCAGCAAGCCACTGGTAGGCGGGCTCATCGCAACGACCGTTCTTCTCGGCGCCCACTTTGCGCCAATTATGAATCTCAACGTTGTCGACCACGATTTCATGATGTTCATCGAACGACCACTGTTCTTGGGTGCGGCCTTGCTCTTCTACTACCCCATTATGAGTTCAGACCTGATTGCACACCGACCCTCAGCCACTATTCGCGTGCTTGCCCTTGGCATCATCATGATCCCCGAGACCCTGCTCGGAATAGTGATCCACTTTTCTCCCGTCACCCTTTACGACTCCTATGTCGCTCTTGCACCACAATTCAACATTGACCCTGTTGCGGACCAGAAATTTGCCGGAGCATTGATGTGGGCGGTAGCCATGGTCATTGACGGCATGTGCATGATGTTCGCTGCGATGGAATGGTGGCGGGAACAAGAAAAACACACCCAAAAATTAGAGCGAGTAGAAGCCCTAGCTCAATCGGAACTAGCATGAAGCCTGAACTTACAACAATTGCTGCGGCTCTCACCGTGATCACTGCACTCACAGGTTGCAGTCCCACAACGGACGTCATCCCGCTGTCCAATTCGCAGATTGAACAAGTCCAAGAGCAACTTGAAGGCGCAAATAATCCTGGGGTCAGATACATATTGCCAGGTGATAGAACGGCTCTGCCCAACCTCAGTGGGTTAGATCTCGATGGTGCGCCAATTAAGGTTCCCGATTCACAAAAACAGGTGACCGTGATTAATGCATGGGCATCCTGGTGCCCACCATGCAAACAGGAACTGCCAGAGTTTGCCGAGGCTGCCCAGGATCCCGAGTTCACTGACGTGCGATTCGTCGGGCTCAATGTCAATGACGAACTCGCGGCCGCACAGGTTATTTCACTGGGGCAGGGCTATCCCAGCATCTTGGACATTGAGGGTGCACTCCTTGCGAAAATTCCCAATATTCCCCCGCAAGGTCTGCCCAGTACCGTGATCCTGGATTCCAACGGGCTCGTCGCCACCACGATTATTGGTGCAGTTCCACCCGGCGAGTTGTCCAACATCATCATGCGCGTCACGCAGGAATGAACGGGAATAGGTCAGCGTGCCCATTATTTCGATCACAAATCTTGATGACCCAAGACTGCGCCATTACGCATCTTTAACAGACATTGCACTGCGATCAGTCACAGAGCCAACCGAAGGCATCTACATCGCTGAAAGCGCCAAAGTTATCTCCAGCGCACTCGAAGCCGGCCACACCCCACTTTCAATTCTCATGGAAGAGCGCTGGGTTGACCGCATGACAACACTTTTGGGCGATGACGTTATGAACAGCGACCTTGACATATTCACCGGAAAGCCAGAAGTTCTCGAACAACTCACGGGCTTTCACGTGCACCGAGGCGCACTTGCCGCCATGAATCGGCCCACAATGCTCGACCTTGCAACAGTTACTAACGGTGCACAGCGCATTGCCGTCCTGGAAAATATTGTTGATCACACCAACGTCGGGGCAATATTTCGCTCCGCGGCGGCACTGGGAATTGATGCAATTGTCGTAACACCCCAATGCGCCGATCCGCTTTACCGGCGCAGTATTCGCGTTTCCATGGGTTCGGTCTTTTTCATTCCTTGGACACGCATTGATCCATGGCCCCAGAGCATGTCAACGCTCCACGACCTTGGGTTCACCACTGTGGCGCTCTCCCCCGATGGACATTCGCAGTCACTGGAAGATTTCACCAACGAAGCTCACGAGAAAATTGCTTTTGTTTTAGGAACAGAAGGCGAAGGACTCACACCCGAGTCGCTGGAACAATGTCGACAGCGAGTTCACATACCCATGAGCAACGGAATTGATTCCTTAAATGTGGCCGCTGCCTCTGCAGTTGTTTTTTGGGCTATACGCGCACGTAACGGGTAAATACAAACCCATCGTGTTCCCAGTAGGACGATAACGACCAGTTAATCGGGGTCGATTCTGTGTGTTCATTATCCAATTGAACTGCCCGACCAACCAACATCGGCGCAATGGTCAAGTCAAGTTCATCAATGTGCGGGTTCAACGTGCTTAACAGATTCGGTCCGCCTTCGCAGACGATTCTGGTGTACCCCCGCTCGCGCAATACATCAAGGGCGCCAACGGGTAAATCGTCACATTGAATTATTTCCACTTTGCCGGAGGCAGCCATTTCGTGAGCTCGTTCAGTGCGTGCAGCCGATGCAGTGCCGCCCGTGAAGACCATAGGCGTGAATTCCGACTCACCAAAAAGTGGTTCCTCCCAAGGAAGGTCCAATGACCCACTCACTATCGCCACAACGGGCGCCGCCGCGATTCCTGCCACCTTTCGAGCCAACTGCCACTCGGGTTTGGCAACCATCGGCCGATATCGCTCAGCACGGATAGTTTCTGCGCCTACGAGTACTACATCGGCTAGCCGGCGAGTTTCCTGCAGCACTTCTCTGTCTCGCTCACTTGAAATACTGCGGCTCTTGCCATCGGGGCCAGCATGTGCACCATCGAGGGATTGCACCATCATGGCGCGAACCCACCACTGATCAGGCCAGAAATAAAACTCTCCCAGATCGATGCTCGCTGGGGCTTCACTGTTCACTCGCCCATGCTCTCATGTGCCCAATCACTTCAACCGGCGCGGCGTTTGGTGCGCTTGCGCACCCAGACAACGACCCGGCGTTTTGCTCTGCGGGCCCAGTGAAACTCGCTCGCCAAAACTGTGAGCCCTGCAAGTATCGTCACCAGACCAGGTCCCGGTAAAACCAGCATCAAAGCACCTGCCACGAGCAAGGTGAATCCAATCGTGGCAACGACCGCCTTTCGAATTGCCCGTTTGCGTGGAATGTTGTCAGACATCTGATGTCTCCCTCGTTGCCATCAAGCTTGCAACAACCGATGTCGCAATTAAGGCAATGACCACACCAAGGCTGAAGGCTGTGGGTACGTCAAAGAATGCGTGACCGACAATCATCTTGATGCCCACCCAGACAAGCACGAGAGATAAGCCAATTTTCAGGTAGATGAATCGATGCATGAGATCGGCAAGTAAGAAATACATTGCGCGCAATCCAAGAATAGCCAGCGCGTTACTAGCAAAAACAATGAACGGTTCTTGGGTTACGGCGAAAATCGCTGGGATGGAATCAACGGCGAAAATAATGTCGGTGAATTCAACAACAACCAAAACCGCAAGCAAAGGTGTTGCAAAAAGAATGCCGTTCTTACGCGTGAGGAATTTATTTCCTTCATATTCATCAGAGGTTCGAACGAGGCGACGGAATAGTTTGAGAGTGCGCGATTGAGCAACATCAAAATGTTCATTGCGTTGCACCATCATCTTGATTCCGGTGAAAATCAAGAATGCCCCAAAGATGTAGAGCACCCAGGCTGCCGATGCAATGAGAGCAGATCCAGCCGCGATGAATATCGCCCGAAATACCAGCGCACCGATTACTCCATAAAAAAGCACTCGATGCTGATGCTCCCGCGGCACCGCGAAATAGCTGAAAATCAGAGCCCAAACGAAAACGTTGTCAACTGCTAATGACTTTTCAATCAAATAACCAGCGAAATACTGCATTCCAAATTCGCTGCCGAAATACCACCAGATGAGTGCGCCCACAATTGTTGCAACTCCAACCCAAATGAGCGACCACACTGCAGCTTCTTTGACCGAAATCACATGCGCATCGCGGTGCATGAAAAGGTCAACGGCAAGCATGACGAGCACGACTACCAGCAGCGCTAGCCAGACCCACATTTCTACAACCATGGAAATTCCTCACGTCAGAGCCACCAAAGGTGGCTAAACGCAAGGTCTCCGCCACCGGTTAGAGGAACCGGCCTGAGCACCGGGTGTGGATTGCCACACCGTATTGACGACACTCAGCAGTTGGGGTACTCCCCTTGTTTGCCAAAGTCTAGGTGCATAACGGACTCACTGCAATTCTGGGCCCTAACCCTCGATTGCACCTGCGGTGAGGCCCCGCACGAAATGGCGCTGCAGGCCGAAAAATATGGCAATAGGTATCAGCATGGAAATAAATGCGCCAGCCGTCATGAGATGTTGATTGACTCCCATACTGCCGGACAGATAGGCCAAGTAGCGCGTGATCGGAGCAACATCGGGTGAACCGCTGGCGTACGTCAACGCCACGATGTAGTCGTTCCACACCCACACGAACTGGAAGATCGCAAAAGCTGCAATTGCTGGCATGGACAGTGGGAGCACCAAACGCCGAAAGATCACATAGTGTGAAGCTCCATCAATCTTTGCTGCGTCAAAAAGTTCTTTTGGCAGCCGAGATATTGCGTTGTGCATAAGAAAAACGGCTAGTGGCAATGCAACAACAATGTGAACGATCCACAGTGGAACAAAGGTGTTCATGACGAGCGAACGACCCGTTTCAGGGTTATCAAGATTAGGCGCGATGGGAATGGGTCCAAGACTCCAACCGTTATTAAAAAGATCCAACAAAGGCAGCAACACCATCTGAATTGGGATCACCTGCAGAGCAATAATGATCACGAAAATTGCAGTAGTTCCTCGAAAGGGAATCCAGACCAGCGCATAGGCAGCCATGCACGCGATGACAATAGGAATTACCGTCGCGGGAATCGCAACTGCAATCGTGTTGAACAGAAATGGTGTGATGCCATCGGGCAAGGAGGAGCCACCGGTGAGAACTTCCGCGTAATTGTTGCCCGTGATGATCGGGTTCGTGAAAATCGTCCACCAACCCGAATTATTTGATTCCCACACGGGCCGAATGGACGTGACAAATAAGCCTATTGTGGGAATGAGCCACACAATCGTTATGGCAAGGACAATAACGGTGGCTGGTCGGCTCCCAGGCCGCACTGGCCTGCGGCGTGATCCCTTGCCCAGTTCTTGTTTGGGCTCCGGAATCAGGACGACCTCAGGTGCCTCAACGCTCATAGGGCAACCTCAGCACGTCACCATTCTGGTCTAGATCTAGGTGAATGAGGATTGAACGCGTGAAATCGGAGTAATTTCCTCATTCGGGCACATGGTTGCCTGCACGCGTGAGGCGACAAACCAGGTTGCCCACACCAAGAGTGCTCCTGCAACAGCATCTGTCACGAAGTGATTTCCCGTCCCAATGACCACGAAGGTCGTGGCCAGTGGGTATAGGTAAAAAAGTGCGCGTGCCGTGTTTGGCTTGAATGCAACATAAAGCGCGAGTGCCACCCAGACAGCCCATGCAACATGAAGGCTTGGCATTGCCGCATACTCATTTGCCAGAGATGCCGGACCCGCGGGATCTGCCGCTGAGAGTATGTTCTCCACTCGAAGTGTGTCCACGATTGATGCCATGGATAGGCGTGGGGGTGCAAGTGGCACCACCCAATACATGATCAGCGCAAGCAGACTTGTACCCACTAAAACATTGCGCAGCATTGCATAACTATCTTTGCGATAAAACCGGATCCAAATAAGAACTATCGGGGTTAACAGGAAATGCAAGATCCCATAAAAATAGCCCGTGGAGTACAACAGGAATGAATTCCCTGCTACCCACGAGTTGATAGTGATTTCAGGGTTGATGTGGAGAAAGCTCTGAACCGACCAGAGCCAGCGGGCTCTAGCAACCGCTGACTGCTCGGATCCTGTTACAAATATTTGAACCGCTTGGTAGACCAGGTATCCGGAACCGATGATCATCACCTCGACCCACCACGGAGGCAATCCATTGGTCACGGTCAGGGATCGAAAGGAGAAGGATGCTCGCACAGTTTTCCTCATGATCCCCCTCCTGATTACCTCACAATGCTTCTGGGCGAAGGCAAATTCTACCCACAAACTATCTGCTACCTGAGGTTACCCGTGCACTCTCCTAGCTGAGTAGGGACCAAAGTCATCACACTGTGACCCTTCGTCGCTATACATTGCTGGGAGGAGATTCACGAATTGCAGCTGTGCGGCGCCCAGGAAGGAGAGAGATGAATTCAACTACGAATAATTCGAAGAACGACCACTTTGATGGCCGGGTCGTGGTGGGCATGGATGGATCAGAAAGCGCCATGCGCGCGGCGAAGTGGGGGGCCCGGGAAGCACGCCTACGTGGTCGCGGCTTGACGCTGGCTCACGCGGTGTTGCCCACGGTTATTGATGGTGGGTTCGGCCTCGGTATCCCACCGCGACTCGATTTGATCGATGAACTGCGCAGGGTTGCAACAACAGAACTCACCGACATAGCCGCCCATCTCAATTGCCCCGACGTCGACATCCACGTCGGAGTGAGCAGTCCCAGCGGCCTGTTGTTAACTGCCTCGGAAACTGCAAGCATGATCGTTCTGGGATCGCGTGGTCACGGCGGATTCCACGATCTCTTACTTGGCTCGGTGTGCAATCAAGTGAGTGCGCATGCAGATTGCCCCGTCATTGTCATCCGGGATGAGCCTCATGATGACGCCCATGAAATTGTCGTTGGAATTGATGGTTCTGAGCACTCCATTGCGGCATTAGATTTCGCATTCGATGAAGCAAGTCGACATGGATGGGAAATTGTGGCCGTACATGCCTGGGATGTTCCGAGTTATGACCTCTTCATTTCGAGTGAGGCTCCAATCCCCATCCCCCTGGAAAATATTGGTGATGCCGAGGTCAGGCTTGCCTCTGAGGTTCTCTCCGGATACGCAGAGGATTATCCAGACGTCCAGATTTCTGAGCGGCTCGTGCGTTCGAGCCCGGTACTGGCAATCCTTGATGCCACAACCGATGCGGCACTCGTCGTGCTGGGAACTCGCGGACTCAATGCCGCTCTCGGAGCACTTCTTGGCTCCGTGAGTAATGCAGTTCTGCACAAAGCCCATGTCCCCGTAGCAATCGTGCCGATAGCCTCTCACCCTTTGGATGCCGCATGACAACTCAAGTAGCAGAAATCATGTCGGTACCTGTGCTCACCATTGATCAAGGTGATTCCCTCTGGGACGCGTGGCAAATGCTGTCAGTTTCAGGATTACGACATCTCATTGTTGTTGACCGCAATGGTCAGTGTCTCGGTGTGGTGAGCGATCGAAATATCTTGGCCGATCCTCCCTTCAATGAGGCTCATCTGGCCGCAAAACAAATTGTGTCCATCGTGCCAGCGCCACCACCCATCTGTTTAGGCCCTCAAGACTCCCCCAAGCATGCAGCCAAACTCATGACCGGCCATGACATGGAGGCCCTACCTGTGTGCACCAGCGACGGGAAGGTCATTGGAATTGTCTCTCAAGGTGACCTGCTCAACTACGTGGACTGAGCGACACAGCACAACGAAAAGGACACCTATTAGGCTGTCACGGTGACGCAGGAAACCCAAGAAAACACTCAGCAGCGACTTGTCTGGATCGATCTCGAAATGACAGGTCTCAGCGTGGACAACGATGAAATTGTTGAGATTGCCGCAATCGTGACCGATGCCGAACTCAATGAGCTCGATGCAGGTATCTCTTTGGTGATCAAACCAAGTCAAGAGGCGCTCAACAACATGGATGACTTTGTCACCGGGATGCATAACGATTCTGGGCTCATGACTGAGCTGGATACGGGTATCACTCTTGAGGCCGCCCAAACCCAAGTCCTCGACTACATCAAGAGCCACGTGCCCGAACCAAATAAGGGCCACCTTGCCGGTTCCAGTGTTTATGTTGACCGCGGTTTCCTTGCCAAATACATGCCCGACATCGATCAGTACCTGCATTACCGGCTTATCGATGTCTCAAGCATCAAAGAACTTGCCCGGCGCTGGTACCCCAAGGCTTACTTCAACTCCCCCGAAAAAACCGGCAACCACCGGGCACTGGCTGACACTCGAGAGTCCATCGCAGAGTTGCGCTACTACCGCGAGGCCATCATGGTCACCGCCCCCGGTCCTGACGGAACGCAAGCAAAAGAGATCGCAACCAACCACGTTGTGGAGCACGATTAACCCATCGCTAGACTCTGCAGGCTAGGTCTTCACCCCGGACGCATGTCCAGAGATGAATATCTAACGCGGTGGGTGTAGCTCAGCTGGTAGAGCGCTGCGTTGTGGTCGCAGATGCCGCGGGTTCAAGTCCCGTCACTCACCCCATCGTTTTGTAACTAGCGCTCAAACGACGCGAGGCTCCGGAAGTCGGAAATGTTTCCCGAAGTGAGCAACCCCCACAGCCACTCCGGGCCATCTGCCATTACCCACCGAGGGCAACGATTCCGTCGAGACCCATGCCAGGTTTCACCACGAAAGGGCGCACTCTCCCGCGTGGACATGGCTACCGGCACGGTGACGACCGTCGCAACACTGCCCGGCTTCACCCGTGGGCTGGCGCTCATCGGGCCGTATGCCCTCGTCGGACTCAGCCAGGTTCGCGAGAGCGTCTTCAGTGAACTGCCCGTCACGGAAACCACAGCTGAACGCAACTGCGGGGTGTGGATCGTCGATACACGCACAGGTGAGACCGCTGGGTTCGTCAAGTTCGAAGGCGTGGTGCAGGAGATCTTCGACCTGCAAGTGCTGCCCGGCATGAAATGGCCAACGTTCATTCAGGAACCGTCCACGCTCACAACGTCTGCGTTCGTGCTTTCCGATATCGCCCTGAAGCAGGTTGCCCGACCTTAGCGGTCGATGGCGTGTACCCAGGGCGAGTTCATAGCAACCTTCGATCGCGCGGACCTTTCACTGAATATCAACCCACCCAACAACGCATTGGCACCTTGAGCATGCGTTACATCTGATCAAATGTGAAATAAACCCAACATCGGGCATAGATAAATCACTTTCACGCATGCGTGATTGCCCTCTCGCCTATACCGTACATGTATGAATCTCTTGTTGAAACAAACGAAGTCTGCACGCCCGAACCTCTTTCGCGTGGTGACACTTACGTTTATCACTTCTGTACTCCTAGTTATTCCGACCCAAGCTGCATCGCACGCTGCGAGTTCGGCGGGAAATCCGCAGCGAAGCGTCACGCAGGTCGCGACATCTCTGGTAAACAAGATGTGGACTCTGGCCCAAAACAATGATGAAGCAGGTCTACAGACCTTCATTAATAAATCTTTTCAGGCACAGGATGCCGATCAACCCCGGTGGAACAAGAAGCAGTTCATCAACATTCTCGTGAACAAAGAAGACCTCAGCTCCTACACACTCACAGGCCTTCGCGCGACGCGCTCCGGTAACACAATTGTTGTCACCTATACGGCAGCTGCCACGCAAATCGTTAACGGCAAAGAACTTTCTGGTGATCCAGAGCCGCGCCTAACCGTGTTTGTGAAGTCACCAAAGAACGACAACTACACGGTGATTTCCCATTCCAGTTTCAACGTGCCTGCGAGTTCATAGATAATTTCGGCGTCAGCGTAAAACACCTGTATTCCAGTCGTGGTCCTTACCAAAATTCATGGCCTAACCCCAGCCACGGTGACCTCACCGGATTCTTGATCGGTGAGGTCACGGACTTGCTACTTCTTTTTGAGGTCCAAAGTCAACACGAGCAGATCTTTGGCGGGCGAGCTGTAAGAGAACACCAGTCGATTTTTCGATGTCACAAGTTTGCCCACGTAAATTCCATCGGCATCTGCTCCTGAAATGTAATCGGTCGGTAGCGAGTCGTCATTTTCCTGCGCATACACCGACAAGTTCACCGGCTTAGGCTTGCTCCACTTGGCCGTTGCAGAGGATCGCGACTGCCAGGTACCACGAGCAGTACTTCCTTTGACCAATGAAATCACAATTTTCTCCAGCCCACTCTTGCGGCCGGAATTGCTGTAACCGCTGTACGTTCCAACCCACGTACCCTTCAGGACTGCTGCATCACCGGGCGCTGCGTTAGCTGCAGGTACTACAACAGCCATGGACAACAAAGCGATGACCGCCGAAAGAAGTGTCATTCGACGCACATGCCTACCTATAGTTTTCATCATTTGTTCTCCTCGAGCTCTTCGATTTGTCTATTGACTTTTGAGTGTAGACGCCCACGAACCATGCCAACACGGTCCACCACCACTACACGTGGAGTTCCGCACCACGGAATCATGTCTATCCGGTACAACCAGGCTGACCAGAGCCATACGTGTTAGAAGGCAGCCACCCACCATAAGACCCCCCACCAACAGCATCAAGGTCGGCATCGCTGAGATCGGTGTCAGGGTCGCGTAGGGCTGGCAAGGTGATGGTGAGTTCGGCCGCATCACCTTCACGGTATTTCCCGCGTCGGCCGTATTGCGCGCCAAGCGGAAATACGGTCCTGACAACTTCTTTCGCGTGCATCACCGGGTCGGCAGCGAATGGAGTTGATCACAGGGGGCGCACGGCCATCCACCGTGCACTAATTAGCAAATCGAATTAGTCTCGGACTGTGCGAATACTTGCCTCACCTCGTCATTTGATATCAATCATGCTGGCAACCATGACAGTTGCATCATTCACCACTGCACTGTCACAGTCCTCACATGCAAACACTGTTGCGACCAAGACCATCGCAACCGGATCAATACCCGACGCAATGCAACGAGAATTCACAGGAACCGACCTCACCGTTGGAAAAGTCATTGGCTCGGCCCCCAACTACACAAGACATAAAATTTCCTATGAATCCGGCGGCCTCACCATCACAGGAATCATGATCAAACCTCGGGGCAAAGGTCCATTCCCCGTGGTCGTTCTTGCTCATGGCTATATCGATCCAAAGGATTATTGGAGTGGTCAAGGATTCCGTCGCGAACAAGACTGGCTTGGCAATAATGATTATGTTGCCCTGCATGTTGATTACCGCAATCATGCCGGGTCTGACAAGGATCCCAACAGTGATGTATCCATGCGTTTGGGCTATGCCGAAGATGTCATTGGCGCAGCACTGGCCGTGAAAGACTCAAAGATTCCTTATCTTGATAAGAATAAGGTCGCACTTCTTGGCAGGTCAATGGGTGGTGGTGTTGCTTTTCAGGCATTGGTGCTTAAACCGGGAGTGTTTGATTCAGCCATTACCTATGCATCCACAAGCACACGCGCAGCGGATAACTTCAACAAATGGCAACGCAACGACTATCCAATTGGAAATCAAATACTGAAGGCATACGGCACCCCCAAGGACAACCCATCCGTTTGGCGCGACATGTCCAGCCGCTATTTCTTTTCCCGAATCACAGAACCCGTCCTGATGATTCATGGCACCAAGGATGAAAGTTGTGACATTAATTGGGCGCGGGCAACACACAAAGCCCTCCAACGCAATGGAAAAGATGCAACCCTTGTTGAGTATCCAGGTGCCAAGCACTACATGTATGGGGAATGGAACGACTCGATCAAGAAGGTCTCGCAGTTCCTAAAACGCACACTCACTTGAACAAGGGGTAAAAAGGCCATCAAAACATTGAGTGTTTCAATCCTTTGATGGCTGAAACAGTGAGCTGGCACGCTCGGGACCGATAGAGGTCGAAAGTTTGACATTTCGTGATGGAATTACCTTATTGAGCTGTTGAGCCGGAGTCTGTGGAAGGCTGTCGTCATGGATCGTGAGCCTGCCATGAGCGAGTTAAGCGTTATCGCCATTGTTCAAGCTCGCATGGGTTCAACTCGGATGCCCGGCAAGGTTATGCAGCCACTTGCTGGGGCACCAATGCTGCAGCGTCAACTTGAACGCGTGTTGCGGGCGCAGACCCTCACTCGCATCATTGTGGCGACAACAGATTTGTCGGGTGATGATCCGATTGTTGCGTTATGTGAATCTCTGGGTGTTGATGTTTATCGCGGTAGTGAGAGCGATGTCCTCGCCCGATTCGTTGGTGCGATCAATGTGACACAGGCTGATGTTGTCGTGCGCATCACGGCCGACTGTCCACTGATGTCACCCGAAGTTATCGACGCAGTCGTTAGTAGTTTTTTTGAATCTGATGTCGACTACATTTCCAACACACTGGTCCCCAGTTTTCCCGATGGTGTTGATGTTGAAGTTGTTCGTGCATCCGCGTTATTGGCCATTGATAAAAGTTCCACTGATCCTGCAGAACGCGAGCACGTGACACTGGGCGTTTATCGCCGACCTGATGAGTTCGACGTTAAGAATTTTTCTGGAAGCCCGGACTATTCGGACTTGCGCTGGACGGTGGACTCCCATGAGGATTTTGAATTTGTGGATTGGGTTTATTCGCAGTTATATGCAAACAGTCCTGGTTTTGATTTCCCGGAAATCATTGCACTTCTCGCCGAGCACCCCGATAAGTCTCGAACCAATGCGCACTCCAAGCGAAATGCTGCTCTCGATGGGCTCGACACCGGGGCAATGCAGCACAAAGGTTGAGGTTGCTCGATCACTGGTTGAATGTTAAACTATTAATACTTTCAGCGAATGGAGACCACATGCCTGCCGTGACCGCCGACACGTTAACCCTTCCTCGATTCACCGTGCCTCTGGACGCACGCCCGCGCTCGGTCAAGCGGGTAACAACTGCACCCCAGGGACATGAGGGTGAAGGATTCCCCGTTCGCCGGGCATTTGCCATGATCGACCAAAATGACCTCGACCCATTCATCCACATGGATCAAATGGGTGAGGTGGAATATGCGCCGGGTGAACCCAAAGGAACTCCTTGGCACCCACACCGTGGCTTCGAAACTTTCACATATCTAATCGATGGCCAGTTCCTGCACCAAGACTCCAACGGCGGAGGCGGCGTGATCGACTCAGGTGGCACGCAGTACATGACCGCTGGTGATGGAATCCTGCACATTGAGACTCCGCCCGAGCACCTAGTTGTTTCTGGTGGCCTATTTCACGGCGTACAGCTGTGGATTAACCTGCCCAAAGACAAAAAACGCATTGCACCGCAGTATCAAGACTTGCAGGGCTTGGACTCCACCATGGTGTCCAGCACCGATGGTGGAGCACTCGTTCGAGTTCTAGCCGGAACAGTTGATTCATTTGCCGGACCCGGTATTTCCCACACGCCGCTTGCCATCACGCACGTCACCGTGGCACCTGGAGCCGAAGTTGAAATTCCGTGGCGTACTGATTTCAATGCGCTGGCATATGTCCTGTCGGGTTCGGGTTTCGTGGGAGGTGACCTGCGCCCCGTGTCCACCGGGCAAATGGCGGTACTGGTAGATGGTGACACCGTGAAGCTGCGCGCAGCAGACTCACAAGAGTCACGCTCCCCCAACTTCGATGTGTTCCTCATTGGTGGAGTCCCACTGCGCCAACCAGTGTTTCAATACGGACCGTTTGTCATGAGCACTAAAGCTGAAGTCATCGAGGCGATGGAAGACTTCCAAGCAGGCCGATTTGGTCACATTCCTGCCGATGCTATTCAGCCGCATCGCATGAACTAGACCAATTTGTTATCGCGCCTGATTTGACTTTGGAGCAGTAAAGGAGAATCTTTATGCTCTTGGCCGGCGGCACTAGACCGGCCCCAGAAAAATGTAAAGTTGAGGAATCGTGTCAACGCTGTGGCGCACGCAGCATTTCAAGAAACTGATTGTTTCTCGCACCATTAGCAATATTGGCAACGGTATTGCACCGATTGCTTTGGCATTTGGCGTTTTGCACTTACCCGGCACCACACCGACATCTCTCAGTATTGTGTTGGCCGCGCAGGCCGTGCCACTTGTGATCATGCTTCCCATAGGTGGCGTACTGGCCGACAAATTGGGTCGAGCACGGGTCATTGGTATCGCCGACATGATCATGAGCATTTCTGTCATGACCATTGCAGTGTTATTTCTGACTGGGAATGCGACAGTGCCGCTATTGGCTCTCCTTGGTGTGGTCAATGGAACTCTTGCTGCTTTCTGGTACCCGGCAATGAGCGCATTGCCACCGGAAGTTGTTCCAGACGAACACTTGCAATCTGCCAACGGATACGTCGCTGTCGCTCAAAATGGAGGGCTCATTGGAGGCAGCGCTCTCGGCGGCATTCTGGTTGCCACCGTGGGTTCAGGCTGGGCCATTGCCGTTGACTCGCTCACTTTTCTTGTTGCCGGTTTCCTGGTTTTTAGTTTCAGAGAAGTGTCCAAACCATCAACATCAACGGATTCGATGCTGGAAGGCTTGGTCCACGGTTGGAAAGTTTTCACGAGCTACAAATGGATTGTGGTGATCGTGGCCGCGTTCTCCGTCATCGTGATGGTCTGGCGCGGCTCCGAAGAAGTCATGGGGCCCGTCCTTGCACTTGAGATATACGGCGGAGCATCCGGCTGGGCTGTCATTCTGTCCGCGCAATCAGTTGGTCTCCTTGTCGGCGCATATCTCGGTGGAAAAATTAATCCACGCAGGCCCATGCTGTTCGGCATGTTGGTCACGCTGTCCATCCCCATGTTCATGTTTGTCCTTGCCGCCCAAGCGCCGCTACTCATTGCGGCTCTCGCCGCATTTGTTCTCGGTATCGGTTTGGACATTTTTTATGTTGTCTGGATTACCGCACTACAACGCAAGGTTCCGCGCGAATCCCTATCGCGCGTTACGTCATACGACGCTATGGGCTCACTCATGTTTGGTCCTATCGGCCTCGCACTCGCCGGACCACTCATCAGCGGAGCCGGCGCCGTAATCGCTTTTAGCATTGCCGGCTCACTGGGATTAGCGGCGGTCATCGGCGCATTGCTGTTCAAATGCGTTCGGGTGGTTACTAATGAGATTGAAGTGGAACCTGAATTGAGTTCCGCGGAGTAACCTCCGATCACTTCAGCGTGAACTATGCTGGAGCGATGCCACTTTCGCCACAAGGAATCTACGTTCCCCTCGTCACACCATTTGACCCAACGGGCGCAGTTGACACCGAGACACTCCGCAAGGCTGTCCACGTCATGCTGGCATCTGGCGTCCATGGCTTGGTTGCGGCGGGAACCACCGGTGAGGGCTACGCCCTGAGCTTTGATGAGCGCCGCCATGTCATGCAGGTGATTGTCTCCGAAGTCGATGGCGCCGTCCCAGTCCTTGCCGGTGTTGGTGGAATGTCCACCCATGAAGCAATTGATCAAGCCGTGCTGGCCAAACGTGCGGGAGTTTCTGGTCTGATGTTGGCAGCGCCCTCCTACTGCCTCCCCACTCCGAGTGAGTTGGCATCACATGTCACAACGGTCGTGGGAGCAGTTGATCTCCCCACTGTTCTTTATGACTACCCGGCACGGACCGGAGTTTCATTTTCCCAGCAGGTTCTTGAACAAGTGGCACCCCTTGATTCAGTGGTCGGCATCAAGGAAGCCTCAGGCGATCTT
>Ga0213868_10000650_pt1 | contig 33152 bp, 22 predicted proteins | sample PICome_9_FD_160087 | JGI IMG/M metagenome (GOLD analysis project Ga0213868, IMG submission 160087) | Coastal seawater microbial communities near Pivers Island, North Carolina, United States - PICO127 | ecosystem: Environmental > Aquatic > Marine > Coastal | place: USA: North Carolina...
TAAGCATGGTAAGTCTATCGCACGCAAGAGCCACAAGAAGCGCACACGCAAACACAGAGGAGGATCCCCCGCTCCATACATCACCGCGGGAGGAAAACGCAAAATGACCCACCGTCGCAAGCATGGTAAGTCTATCGCACGCAAGAGCCACAAGAAGCGCACACACCGTCGTAAACACCACAGAGGTGGTGCCGCGGGAATTATGGGAGTTATTAACAAGGCTGTTGTTCCATTCAGTCTTTACAAACTCCAAAAGCGCATGCAACGTATGACTAAGAAGGCACGCAAACATTTTTCTTCTCGTAGAAAGTAAACATAATCAAATATGGAAGATAACACTACGATAAAATGTATATAAACATTGTGAACCATAATTATATAACCAAAATAGAATACATAATTATGGAAGAGTTTCAACAAAACATAAAATCATGGGTAAAATTAGACAGTGAACTAAAAGACATAAATGACCAAGTCAAATTGCTACGATCAAATAAATCAGAATTACAAAGCAACATATACGAATTCGTTCAACAAAATGATCTCGAATCTTCTACAGTGAAAATATCTGACGGCAAACTAAAATTTACCCAAACAAAGCAAACTACACCACTATCGCTTGGATTCATTGAAACATGTCTTATGGACAAAATAAAGAACGAGGATTCTGTTAGTGATATCATGGAATACATTAAGTCGAAAAGAGAACCAAAATATACCTCAGAAATTAAACGTTATTTTGACTAAACTATTTTCTCCCTATTGTTAAAGTGGAAATTGCGTGATACAAAAATGGACTTTGATAGTATATGGTATGATGAAGTAGATTTAGTAAATGATAACATGAATGAGGACCATACTTTATATTATGATTACGATTCAGTGGAGACATCCTACAGCGATGATGATGTCGATGAAGATGAGAGTGCTACTATACCAGAAAAAATGCTTGACTACTATTTGTCATCAGCACGAGGGGCTCGTCTAAACTATATACAAGCCTTATCTTTGAAAAATAGAAGACATCCTAGACATAACAAGAACATCGTATATAATAATACTCGTCGAAGTAGGATCGGTGCTAATCATGGTACTCCGAAAAGAAGACGTAACAAAATGAAAGATACTCATAGGAAAAATCATAAAAAAACAAAAAGAATTATTTTCCTTAAATAATCAAATAATTAAAGATGAGTTATTATTTAATTATTTGAACAAACTGCATATATTATTAGAGTAAACTCCACACTTTGTTGTTAAATGGTGCGACCAATATCTCTGGTATCTTGCGTTTCCAATGCTCGATACGCTTATCCTGTTTGATATCCTCCATGGTTTTGGGATATATTGATGACGAGTCCATCATATCTTTTTCTACCTGGTTAATTTTTGGCTTGTACCCGTAACAATTGGCACCAAAACGAACATTCTCATTCGCAATGTATCCTCCATTTATACCCGGTCTTCCACAATCATTTTCATGTCCTTTAACTGATTGTAACTCGGTCCACGTATCCTTTTGTGTAGGAAACAATGCCATCTGGTCTTTGGACCATCCATAACTGCACCATTCTCCACCATTCGTGTATGCATTTTCTACCTCACTGTACGATGCAAGTCTAGCACCATACGCCTTACACAATGCATCGGCATTCTCATAGTTATATTTATTTCCTGGTATGTGGAATACCTGTTTGCTGATTGTGATTTCAGGTACAGGAGGGACAGTAACACTCGTGTCCTCTATAGGATCCACGCTTATGTCTAAGGCAGGAGACATAGAGAATAAATTTGACAGTTTTGCAGTGAAGTTAATATTGTAGAAGTATTGCATACCGTTGAGCAATACAACAACAATAAATGTACCCCACATTATAGCTGATAATATTTTTATGGAGGCTCCTGATGAACCCGATGGGGTTGCCGGGGAACTCATCGATTCTGCGTCGAAACCCATATCGTTGCTGGCAGGAGACAATGGATTCGCTAAAGATGAAAACAATATAAAAAATAAAATGAGAACAACTACCAATATAATTATCATAAAAGGAGAAACAGAAGTTAGCATAGGTTGTTGTGTATAAACTATCTCTGTATCTTTCGCGTCGTCGTCATCGTCGTGTTTATCATCCGCGGATGCCGAATCGAAATTTGCATGCACACTATGGCTGATATTTTGTGGATCATCTGCCTTAGAAATAGAGGCTTCTGGTACCCCTATGCTAGAATTATAACTTAAATTCATATTTCAATAAAATATTAACTTATGTAATGGAAGGAATAAATTGAGAATAATAAAGTATATAATTTTGTATCCTACTTATATACTTTATTATGATAATTTTTATTTAACAAGCTTTCTTTTTTCGCATGTAAATTCCGTTACATACACTTATAATATTTCAAACTTTTCTATAGAACAATGTATATCCTAGCACGTTATCTCTTCCGCTAAACTTCTTGTCTTCTGAAACAATTGTATCATTAAATAGATACCACTTATTATCCGAACATTTTATATGCGCAGTATAATGACCACCAGAACAACTACCACTATGGTTACATACACCATACAATTCATAGTCGGTATCGTCTTTATTGTAACCTATCATATATGGTGACATTGACAAATTCATATCCAATTGCAAAGGCACTTGGATTTTTGTTCCATTTTTGTTAAATCTTTTTAAGTCCACAATAAGTACTTCTGGTAATGACCAAAACAAATGCTGTTTGAAAACATCCTCCTTCTGTTTAGTTTTCTCATTGTACCATTTATTATCACCATCCAGTAATTCTGGACGACAATATTCTTCAAAACAATCGTTTATGCTTATCTGACCGCGTGATGATGCTAACGACAAAGGAATCGACAAACTCAATAGAAAGCACGGCTCAGGACGTGATGATAATTCTTCACCGTGATCTATCCCATTAGCGGTATGTAATACAGCTTTTAGAACGGATACCTGCACACCATAAAACATGGGGATAATTTCTGAGTAATTTTTACTGTATTCATTTTTGTACATTTCGAAACATTTCACTGCCATTTCATCCATCGATGATTTCTTTGTACCATTTATATTCATTTCTACTACACGTTGAATTCCACTATGAAATGCATTTAATATAAAACGCAGAAACTCGGACACATCATTCTGCATATACCCTGTAAAAAGCAATTGCTTGTGTTTAGCAGCAACCTTTCTCATTCCTTGGAAAAATCCCGATGGTGTAACAACACAATTCGTTTTCCATAATAATTTGCGCACGGTATCCCATTCTACTAATAATTGAAATTCTTCAACATGTTTATCTGAACTTTTTTTATCTAGGTACGCCTGGTGAGATGAATTATTTGCACGGGCATCCAAAAAGGTATTCATCGTGTTGGTGTGACTTAATATTTGCATACATGAATTCAAAAAGCATGTATTCCCTAAGTTACGTAAACCACTCAATCCATATTGAATCTCTGCTTTTATAGGTAATCTATGTTTTGTCATTTTATGAGTTTCTTTATTTGGTTCTTTATATGTTATCTTCTACCTATCTATATATTTATAGTCTTTACTGTATTCATGAAATATGTTTAATATGTTTCATCAATTTTAACAACAATCATATTTATTGATTTCGATTTTCTGGATTTATTAGTACAATTATAGGTAATTAAATTCTTTGATAATAGCATACATCGCTTCCAATTAGAAGAAAAATAATTATAATTAAATATGTCTTCCGAAGAGAATATGTTTAATATGTATCGATCAATACTGAATACCCTACATAATCAATATGGGAGAACTCTTGAAACAATGGAATCTATAGAATATGGTATGCGGCAAACAATCTTGCGCAGTAATCACTTTGATCAAAGACATCCAGCAGAAGAATATAGAGCGCGATCATCATCACAGTTCCCGCTATTTACCGATAATAATCCAGTACCGTTGTCATCGCATCCAGTTTTTACTCGTTCCGCAAATAATATGAATATGAATAACGCACACAACACACACAACAATAGTCATTCACGAGGAAATGTGACTAGATCAACCCCAATGCCAATGAACGTTAATTTGAATTCAACCAGAAATACGCGTTCAAGAACAAGAACACGATCAGGCGGTAATTCACATTCTCATACACAACATGAGAACACCCCCCCCACCCCGTTATCTGCAAATGATCTTATATCATCCATTTTTGGAAACGATAATAGTGAGGGTAATGGCACTAGTAATTCGTTCACTGTCTCATCTCCGACATTGACATCATTCGGAGGATTGACCTCAGCGATTCCCGGAACCCCATTTTCTTTTATGAACGATAATACAGTGACGAGTATTTGGAATCCTTTTTCGTCCGCGTTCGATGCGAATCGCTTCGGTAATTTAAGTCCTGTTATTATAAGACCCACAATCCAAGAAATTGATAGCGCAACAGAAACTATGATCTATAATTCATTAGAAAGTCCCACAACAAATACTTGCCCAATTTCTCTCGAACCGTTTAATGACGACGACGAAATTTTACGTATAAAATCATGTGGACACTATTTTATCAAAGAAAAAATATTAGCATGGTTCAATTCTCACGTACACTGTCCATTATGTAGATATGATATACGAGAATGGAGTGATTCCAGCAATTCTGATAATAATAATAATAATAATAATAATAATAATAATAATGAAACTAATAATAATGAAACTAATACAGATAATCAATCGGATCAACCACTTTATAATACGAGTACGAATATGGATAATAATAGCAATAGCAATAGCAACAGCAACAGCAACAGCAACAGCAACAGCAACAGCAACAGCAACAGCAACAGCAACAGCAACAGCAACAGCAACAGCAATAGCAACAGCAACAGCAATAGCAACAGCAACAGCAACAGCAATAGCAATAGCAATAGCAACAGCAATATTTCACCATCTCATAATATTCAGAGCATCTTGGAAATATTAACTAGTGAAGTTTCTAATCATTTGACATCCGGGGTGGCTTCGGATAGCATACATATTGAGTTAGAATCACATCCAATACTAATACAAAGAAGACAGGATACAACATCAGAATTGGAACATACCCATGAAAATGCAGACGCAGATCATCCATAAGATTACTGTTTTTTGGATCTACTATAATTCATCTTATAGTTATAATTCAACTTATAGTTGTCGTAATTATTTGGTGAATTGAATTATAGTGATTCTCGTTCAGTAAATAAATAGACATTTCATATTTCTTCTCGAATTGTGTAGAAATATGAAAAATTGATGTAAACCATGTCCATGATCATACTTCACGTTAATCCGACATAATTATTTCCTATTTGTAAGTATACTTATAATGTATCCTTACAAATACAAATCTAGGTATGGCAACAAATATCAATGTAAATATGACAACAAATATCAATGTAAATATGACAACAAATATCAATGTAAATATGACAACAAATATCAATCACGAACATATAGATTACATCATATTTGTAGACCAGTAACCCCATGTATTTCATTAGGCATTATATCATCTTGTAAGAGTTTACTTTCATTCTCAGAAAGGTCATATAAATGCATACAAAAGTTATTTCACTCCAAAAATAATGACCAACAATCAAATATATGTTCAGAACAAAATTGTTCTATTTGTTTGTCAGCATTACATAAAAATGATAGGAATACAAAATGGATATGTAAACATAGATTTCATAAAGAGTGTATTGAATCATGGAACGGATCTTGTCCTTTATGTAGATGCGATTATAAACTACTTACCTCTACGTTTTATGATTACAAAGATGAAATGAGATGGGTAATTGAATTATACTTGAAAATGTCAAAAATTGTGTCAATCGATGATGATGTAAAAATGTTAAAACTTCTGTGGAAACATTCCAAGTGTATTTCTGAAAATCATGAAATCACGTTTCACTGTACTAATCATATTGCGGGCATTTGTCATAATTGTTCTATTGTTGATAATAACTTTGGGGACGTACATAAATCTATTATACAAAATTGAATACTTATTTCTAGATGACATAAGTACCAATTAACTAAAATCATCGTTTATTGTTGTAAAATTTTCACAAAATAAGTATAGTATTAAGTATGATTCTGCCGATTAGTATAACAATAATATTTATTGCCATTATTACAACTTGGTCCACCTTGAATGCAACACCACAATATACTGCTATAAAACGAGCTGGCAGAGCATTACGAGATCTTTCTATTAACAATAATAACGGAGTATCCAGTCTCATCGTCGTTTTAGGATCAGACAACAATAAATTACTCGAGGACAGGATGGACGTCGCTCTTAATACAATACAAGGAATAAAAGGAGATGTCATATGGTATTTAACTGGTGGTGTCAAACGATATAATGATAAAGGATCAGAAAAAATAACAGAAGCAAGTAAAATGCTACACATTCTTAAAAAAGAGGGAAATACCAATGCTATCGTTGTTGATGACAAAGCACAAAATACAGCAGAAAATTTCGTGAAATTGAAAGAATGGATTGACCATATAAATCAGGATATGAACATCCATATTGTAACCTCCGCATTTCATTTCATACGTGCAAAAACTATGTTTGAAAAAATACTTCCCAATATTCAAGCCACATGGGATCTAGGTTATGTTTCATGTGCTTCATGTGTAAGTGATGAAAATATACATAGAAGTCATATAAATAAAGATGTCGAACAAGCACTAGAAAATGAAACATATTTACAATCAACCTCCTTTCAGATTCGTCGTGGTCATTCTTTAGATACTATTGATGAATACGATCATGAAGACATAAATGAAGACATTCCATTTCACTAGTTTGCCATACTCGTTCTTTCGTAAACATGATAATTAAATTTATTAATACCTACAATTTCTTTCTTTCCTATTAATATTTTTTTCCTATTAATATTTTTTTCCTATTATCTACTAGAAATTTTTATTTAGAAAGGAAGAAGCGACGCAAAGAAGCTTTTGGAATTACGAAAGTGTATAATTAAATTATGAACTTTTATTGGAAACAAAATGTGATCTTATACTATAATATATTTTTTTTGGCATAATATTAACATCAATCATGCTTTCTTTCAGAGTTACATCACAACGTACTTCCTCAGGCAACAAGGTAATGGGTGGTCTTCGTGGATCATCCAAGATTGGTACTTCTAATGCAAATAAACGTGCTCAATCTAGGAGATCATATGGAGGAAATTTTTTCTTTAATATGCCTGGTCCTGCACCAACACCAACACCAACACCAGCACCTTTTTATTATATATTAGACAGTATTATTGATAATGATGGTACTAATTGGGAAGGTACCAATTCTCAACGATTATACAACTTAAGTAATTTAACAAATACAGAATTTATCAATTATGCTTTAAGTAAAATGGAAAATGATGCAGACATGAAAGCCATGGTTGTAAATTATACTGCAAATAATAGAGAGAGTGTTGACTATATTGTAGGAAAAAAGAATGTTCACGTACAGGATAAATCGAATACTACTACAGGACAAGTAGTATATTTTGAAAGTCAATATTTAAGTGAAGCACGCACACACTGGAAAAGTCAGGGTCACGATGAATCCATGATCAAAGAATATAACGATTATACGCATCCAATTGAATATGTTAAGATGGATAGTGGTATCTATTTAATTCAATGGAATATGGATGAGAACGATACTGTTCTTGAGTCGTTCCCCGGTTTCGACAAATTTGAGGTAGTTTCAGCAACAGAAGGACTTGATGTAGACATTGATGTAGACTATATTGTTTACAATATAGGTGATGCGGAGACAATATTGTATTTAAATAATGAAACAAAAGAATACACTTCAGCAACTGCAGACCTTTCAGCATCTTCAGACCAACAAAATATGACATTGAAATTTGTCGTGAAAGAAAATGTTAATAATAAAACAGTCTATACGTTAATAACCAATGAGGACAAACGTGCTAGCGTAACCATTGAACCAAATGGTCCACCGATAGCTGAAAAATTCAATCTTTACTCCCTCAATGAGGATAATACAAAAAAATACGTTTATCTTGACATTGACAATTCGGGTGATAGCTCTGCTAATACACCGCCGCCTCAGATACGTATGTTGTCCGAAGAACAATCCCAGAACTTCACCAGTGATTCTCCTTTAGTGAAAGCTGAATTCCAAGTAGCTTACACCCCTCAACTAAAGTACAGTACAGAGAATCCTTTTCCAGTCAAGTATTACACCGTCATCAATGACGAATGGCTCGTATCATCGAATAATTACTTACTATTAAAAGATCCAACAGCATCGATCGTTTATGGTATAGATGATGTAGAGAACGTGGACGAGCTTGACAATAACCCTTCTTCTCTAGGAGAACGTGCAGCTTATCACGACATTGCATTTTCTTTCCCTTTCACCGACTCCATTGGAGTATATAAGGAATTTCATGTACGAAAAGAAAAGGTTTCTACACAAGTATCCGGTACTCATTCCGATGGATATATTTCTACACGTAACGGTTCCGCTAGAAATGCAGTAACCGGTACACAATTAGCCACTGGATTCATGACGGATTCTCAAGGCAATTATTCGTTCGAAATGAATTCAACTTTACCAGAATTAATAGAAATAACGTTTGAAGGCGAAGGAACAGATACATTAACAGGTGAGACACATAAAACTCCAATGTCGGCATTAATGACTAAAGAAGATTTGGAAGCATCAAATAAAAAAGCACACATTACTTACATGTCTACGTTACTCAATGAATTGACTAAAGAAGAAATGGAAATAGCAAAAGCAGATACAACTTTATCCGAAACAGAAAAAGTAGCAGAAATGAAATCGATTGAATTATCCAAACAATTGAAAATGTCTGAATGTTTCGGAATTTCATTAGAAAATTTGAAGAAGGATCCCATAGACACTGAAGATATAGATGCCATTTCTGCAGCTCAAACAGTACACAATACAATCGAAACGATTGCTAGAGGAATAGAAAATGATGCAGATCTTACAGAATCTACGAAGAGCACTTTAACTAGGTCCAAAATTATGGGAAGTCTAATAACGATAATCAAAGACACTGCAGGTAAATTCCCATTTAATACCGCAACAAAAATAAAAGAAATATACGATGATATGGAAAATGTTTCAAATGTATCTTTAACAAAAAAAGATAACATGTCTACTTTTATGGCTGCTACCAATTCTGAAATAGAGTCAAGTAGTACCCAAGGTAGTTTCAATAGAAAGGCTGCCACAAAGATTTCGAAAGGAAGTACCTTGAGAGACGAAATGATAAAAGAAATGAATAAGCCTGACAATAAATTTAAGGACACCAATCCATTTGATTACGCAGATTTTATTGGAATGAAAACTGATGCAGAAACCAACGAAACTCCTATGGATTCCATAAAACATAGAAATGATAAAAATGGCAATAAAGCCAGATATACACTTGTCAGTGAAGAAGCATTGAAAACTTATTTACTGAATGATGTAACGATTGCATCTGAATCCACCGTATATGGAAAAGATGTATCGGTTGTTGATATTTTTGCAGAGGATCAACCTCTTGACGGAAAAACAGACGGCGATGAAATAGATCTCGTTAAAGTAATGATATGGGGAAAACTTCGTGGTATCGATTTGACCGTTGATATGCTACTTGAATTAGAACTTATTGCAAAGGTAGTCCTTGATGACGAATTTACATCTACCGATGTTATGAATAAACTCAATGCATTGTTTAATAGTGATGATATGGCTGATTGGACAATGTATAAAGTAATAGAGAAAACTGAGACAAACTGCAATGTTGATGTTGAAGGAGGAAGCCTCACTGATCCGTATTATGATTTCAAGGTAATGAAGCAAAAGACTTTAAAATTCGACACTAGAAAAACATACACCTTTTGGCGTAATAATCCCTCACATCCGTTCTACATAAAAGACAATGCTGACACAAGCCGAATCGAAATATTCGGTCAAGGATCCGCAACATCAGGTATTAGTCAAGATGGAATATATAGTCAATCATTTACACTATCATTTAAAGATACGTTTGATATTTCCTCTGATAGCTTAACCTACTTTTGTACAACACATAATAACATGAATAAAACTTGGAATAATAGAAAAATGTATTATACCTCCAAGTTAGCAAATGACTATACCATTCTTGCAAAGACTTCTGATAACTCCCAATTATCACAATGGATATATAACTATAATACCAATAAACTTATTCGAAAAGATTACGACCATTACTGGATTAATCACGGTATAACATTATGGGAAGATGTGGCGTTGGAACCTGTTATAGAGGAAGTTCCCATGGATGAACCAGTATCTGTACAAGAAAAAATCATCATTAAATGGGAGGAGTTAGAAATGCAAGGAGAAATAGCTGAAATAGTATTCCCAGAAGGTAGATTCGACGTAGATATGTATAATTCTGCGTATGGTAATAAACGAGGAGAACCAATCAAAATACACGCACATGTTAATGGTGAACAAAAAGAATATGTATATATAAAAGGCAAATTTCAAGAATTAACGGAGAAATATGAATCGGATAAATCTAAAACTCATTGGAATGACAATGGTACGAAGATACCCAATGATATCCCGGAGGTAACGTACACCGGAGTTGTCACGAAAGTAGAATTAGAAGGTGGTTATTGGGTTGTTATGCCAGACAGCTCTATCATACCTGGAGAAAATTCACCGCAACAAATGTTCATTATGAACTGGGGAGAATACATGGATAAACAAGTCGAGGGAACAAGAGTAACGGGTGTGGCTCTACTCCTAAGAAACAGACCCTCATTCATGATGAATGTAACTTTTGTTCATGCAAAAACAATGGATTATGAAGCTAGTACAAACTAAGTGACTGCATACACTATTCATTATACATAAATCATTATAATATCAATAAAATAGTTGTAATATATTTTATATTTATTGATATTAATTGTAATAGTAATAGTAATAGTAATAGTAATAGTAATAGTAATAGTAATAGTAATAGTAATAGTAATAGTAATAATCATATTTGTATTTATTTATTAGAAAGAATCATATATTATTCGTATTTGTATTTATTTATTAGAAATAACAGTTACATTTTCGTAAAGAAGTTCGTGATACTTCGTAATTTCTGTTTGGTATTTTCAGTTTCTCTAAGGTATTGATCGAACAAGAGAGTTTTTACTTCCTTATTTTTCAAATCTGTTATTTTATTTGCCAGTTTGACTGGTTCATCCATCATTGTATTTTTCAAAGTTTCCATCTTCAATATGAAGTTATTCTTTTTTCTTTGAAATGATTGTATGTCCAGGAGAACCAATGCAAAGACTTGTTGCACTGGCTTCATAATCTGATTCGTAATATAGAACGCATAATTAGGTCTTATTTTATTCTGTATTATGTAAGAAGGATGCTCTATTTTCTCACCTTGTAGTGCCTTCTTGTTTTTGTTCTCTATGTACACAAAAGGGATACGATCACCGCTACTTGGTTTATTTCCTGAGTCTCTCTTACCCATTCTGTCAGCGAGTACTTTATGAGCAATTTGTTTTGGATTTTTATAGTCAGATCGCAATGACTTTGTAATAATTAATTTGTCCAGAGGATACTTCTCATCAATGATATTCTGCAAACAAGTATGGAGGAACTCAATCGCTTTTTCAACGTCTTTCTCTTTCATTAATATATCGATAATACCCCCATAAACATCTTTTACTATAGGTGCATTATCTCTTCGTTTCAATACGATTCCCATGCTCTTACGCTTTCCTTTATTGGGATCAAGTTCAAAAAGCATGCCTACATATCTCTTTTTGGAAAGTAAACAGAATGGCATGAACGTTTTCTCATACTCTAGATCATGAGGTTTCTTCAGAAACATGGTTGCTAACTCTCCTGCTTCTTGAGCCAGTTCAATCGTTATGTCCAGTGCCTTTTGTCCACGAATATCTTCTCCGTCCAATGTTTTCAGGTTGAACGTAAAGAATACACTGTCTGTGTTGTGAACAATCATATTTCCTACTCCGGCAGCGAAGTGATGATTATCGGTAGTCAAATCGTAAACATAATTATTATCTGTAGTTTCTAAATCTTGCATCTTCTTTATAGCTCCACCTATCCTACGTTGTGATCGTTTCGTTGCTGTTATCCTGAAAATGTTCATCTTATCTTTTCTTGTATTTATTGACGTCTTGTAATCTATGCTATTTGCTAAGAAGCATATGTGAGCAGCACTAACCTGATTTTTCTGGTCAATCCTTACATATCCATTAGCGTCTTTATCTCCGTCTGCATCATACATGCCTTCCCAAAAGGCTTCACGTATTTCCCTTGAGCCATTAAGGATGAAATCTGGTATGATCTTGCATTCTCCGCTATACATGATGTCTCTGTATTGCTCAATGAACATCTTTTTGGATCCATATCTAGGGCTATTAAATGTTATTTTGTATACTCCCGAGCTTTCTATAGTATCGTAAATTTTCCATTCAAAGTGGGGGTAAGCGGTATTACACAAACCCAAGTATTTTTCAAGAATGATATCGTTAGCGTTATTCAGAGCCCATGACGACTTGGTACCACTAGGACACGTATAAGAACCACAACTTCCATCCCCAAAGAAGAATCCAAATATCTTAGCCTTGCACACCTCTATTTTATCTGTCACAGCGCTTCTGTTGCCACTCTGTAGAGTTCCTATATCAATAGACTTATGGAGCAATAGTGATCCTATTTCCACATCGTCAGGTGATACTTCCGATCCGTTCTCATCTAGTAAAGAATGATCATTAGTTACATCCACCATTCCAGTGTGGGTCAATATTCTAATCATCTTCTTATGACAAGCTAATTTATGTCGAATTACTCTGTATAGTCTTGTCCATCCTTTATCTGTCCATGTCTCCACGTTGTCTTCTAGTTCACAATATTCTTTGTCTTGCTTTCCTGGTTCAGCACAAATAACCCAGTTGTCTTTGTCTTTTCCGCATTTCTCCGCCAATTTAGAAATTTCGCATATGATTAAGTTACCATTGACTCTAACATAAACAGGGGTTTGACTTGCTACGCTGTCACCATATACATACTCGGCATTAGAATGAACCTTACCATGACAGTGTGTATCTACAACTATATCTCCATAACTTTCTTCGATGACTCTTTTTCCATAAGTTAAAAGCTTTCTTCCTGTTGCTGTGGTGGAAGCAGCAACGTCTTTTTCGTAAAATGTACTCGTTTTTGCTCCACATTGTCCATAAAGAGAATTGGCGGTCAGTTTGTAACTAAGTTGACGTTTATCTAGAACATTCTTCATGAATTCGTCGGTTTGTAATGGAATCATTTTGCGTGTTGCTTTTCTCGAAGACAATAACTCTTCCAATATGGAAGGCATAATCGCTTTCTTACCATCAGGAAATTGAGCAAATCGGCACAACTTTGTACCGCTTAGTAGCTTTTCCGATTTACCTCTCTGATTCTTCTCCCATCGAAATGTATCATACTCTATGTCCACGTATTCGTATTCAGGTAAATTATCATAGGTAAATTCCCCCTTTTCTTTATCGTATTCACCTGTCGTCTTCAGAAGGTTTCCGTGAAGATCATACTCTTTGGTCCATACCTTACTATCATGTGATAGATTCTCACTAATCATGGAAGACGGATAGAGTGAACTATAATCTACACACGCCACTGGGTTATCCAAGTAGAGGTTGCATTTTGGATCTAGTACAATGGCACCTTCATACCCATCATCAAATTCGGGTTTTTCTAGAACGGGCATAAGAGCATTCTTTTCCCGACATTTCTTTGCGATATAACTAGTAAGTTTAATACCTTGACCTCTCATTACCAGAAAGTTAATAGGTACACTGCATATTTTCGCCATCTCTATAAATCCGGTTACCGCGTCGATTTTATTCGTTAAGTGATGTACGAGGTTACAATCCTGTATACAGTATTTTGCAATAATCGCACGTTCTGTAGGTCCTTCATTGGTGAGACGAAAGATATCTTGAGGTGTAACATCATCCTTCGCAAGACCCCAACGTACCTGCTTTTTCATATTGGGTTCTTCTTTACCCCGAATATCAAATGACGAGGTTTCTTTATGAATATGAATAACTTCAAATTTTTTTCCTTCTTTATAGGTATCGGTAGAGTGACTTATTTCTTCAAAATTTATAAAATTACCAACTTCCAACCCTGTAAGATTCTTCGTAAAAACCCTTGTAATGTCGTCATTATCGATATATTCCATCGTCTTTACATTGTCGCCAATGAAGAAGCCAGATACATAATCTAACTTGTAAGAGGTCAAATTTTCATTCTTTCTGAAATGATTATATAAATCAACCTGTAACCTTCCTGTCATTTTAACAAAATGTAGATTGTACTCGCCGCTAGCCACCTTGGTACTACTTTCCTCTATGGTCAATACCTTCTTTCCTTTCTCTCCATCTACCCATTTTCCACATAATTCCTCCTTGTTTCTGGATAACTGTAGAAATGATTCGGCACATTTATTTTGTAAAGATCGTTGAAACATGAACGCATAATCAAAACCAAATATATTATATCCCACAATGATGTCAGGATTTTCTCTGGCAATTAATCGTGTCCATGCCAATAATAATTGCTTCTCCGTTGTATACGTTTCTATTTCAGAATTAGCAATATTATCCAATGGGTCACACGTATTCAACACCAAGCAATTATTCAAATAAGGAGCACTGTCACCATATTTCAAAAAGGTAGATCCTATGAAAGTCACTTTATCTCCTTCCAGTTCAGGAAATCCAGAATCAGCGAAATGTTGAGATAATAAATCCATCTTGATTTCTCTTTTGATATTGTCATTATGTAGAAGTTCGTGTGGATCCATTGTTTCTATGTCTTCTCCGTCGGAGTTTTTCTTTTTACGAGAATTGGCTGTTTTCATTCTTGATGATTTTCTAGGCAAGCCATCCTCATTATCATCTCCATCATTGTCAACATCATTCTCGTCTTCATGTATATTGTTTATATTGTCATTCATCTGCATGAACATATCTTCTATTGAGTTGGTTGTTGAATTGACTAGTTTACATTCCCCATTTTCTATAATTATAGTGATATTTGGTTTTACCCATTTTTCTATCATTTCATTCAGCTGCTTTATTGAAGGTCTGCGTTTCGGGTATACCACTTCTATGCCGTTCAAATCGTCATATTGAAATGCGGTTTTTATTACCTTCTTCAATTTTGTCATGGTTACTTCATTATTATCAGCTGTTTCGCTATCGTAAAATTCTAATAAGCTAATTGCCAGTTTTTTGTACGTCTTCACTGGTACTGGGAAATCACCATGACTACTGCTCGCCTCAATATCAAAACTACATATTTTATAAGGAACCTGGGTCTCTTTTTCATTGAGAGGAACGACATCATCGCACGGAACCACATATTCGTAGGTACATGTCGTTTTTTTCATAGAATCTGGAACAATACATAATTCAGGATTTTTTATCGTTACCCATCCAGAAGGACTTATTTCATTCAAATGAAAATATCGCAATAATGGTGGTATTTGCGCTTCATACAGAAACAGACGATACTTCCCATAAATATACCCGTGCTTACTTAGTCGTCTTTGATTAGAATCCGCCGGCATATAGAAGAACAAATTTTTCACTTTATTCATGACAGCAACATTTTTAAATTTCACTTGGACGAATTTATGCAATTTTCCTCCATCAAAACCATAAAGTTCATTTCTTTTGATTAATTTACTTTCAGTAATGGAATCGTGATAGTACTCTTTATTTGACATAGACTGACTTATTTTATTTTTCAAATGTATTATAAACTTTTCTTTGGTCCTAACCGTCCAATCATCTTCTACTTTTATAAAGAAGAAAGGTTGGTAATCTTCTACAAAGATGCATGATGTTTCTCCCCTTTCATTTATACCGAATATTTGTATGAGAAAATATTTATCGTCTTTTCCTTGCTGAGGGGTATACTGCTGTCCACCTTCATTAGCAAAATCATTGTCATCTTCATTGTAACCACAATCACTATCGTCGTCATCACCATCCTTGTTATCATCACTGTCTCCGTTTCTATCATTTGAAGGTTTACTATCGCAAAAGGTAAAATCCAACAAACGAAATTCATGCGTGTTTACATTTGCAACCTGAATCTTTTTAATAGGACCTGAAGTTGCCTTCTTCTTTACTATCTTCTTTTTGGTGGTAGACATAATAAGGTAATACGTATAATATTATATTATCTGTGTGTAATTATATCATTTATCTATGTGTAACACTCGTATATCATTCCGTTATGCTCATACGTAATTGTACATCAATTTTCAGCACCTTTCCGAATGTGAATGTTTGTTCTGTTCTCTCCTGTATTATATCACGATTACCAGTAAAAATAAATGTATTCTATCCTATTGTACAAGATTAGCAAGATTATATATGTTGTGAGATTATTATACTTTACATTACTACTTAAAATCAGGATTCCATCTTTTTGTTCCATTACAAATAGTTCGTATGTGAATATTCGTTATATTTTGTGTAGGTGTAAATTTTGCATGTTCAAAATCAATAATCCATATTTTACCAGTGTCATCTTCGACGAAATTGTACCCGGTTAAATCAGGGAATTCTATACCATGTAATACTAGCTTACGAACAATAACAGCAACTTTATCAAATATGTCATCTGAAATATCCGTGGCATTTTCACCATAATTATGGGATAAATTATTCTTTCCAACTCTTACCATTGTCATTGTTCGTGTGTCATCATTGTAATTTATAATTTCGGGAACATTTATAATATTTAATTTATACACGAAATGTTGCATAAAGTATTCTCTGTGTGAGACATTCTTTTTGATGTAGTATTCGTTATTCTCATTATTCTCATTATTCACTTGATTATTATTATTCACTTGATTAATCATTGTTTCTTCCATGTTGCTATTTATAAACGTTACGCGTTACGTTAATTAATTATACTAATACAACAAACGCGTATTGGTATAATATATTATTCAATTTTGGGTAAGTTAGTTTACGATTTATTCGTAACATGTCTTATAGAAGAAACAATGGCAAATATGAATGGTACGAACATCGCTATGGCTACCTCAGAAGTCAAATGAGTAAAGGCATTTGACGTAACTAATAATAAGAACAAAATGAACAAGTACAGGCTATGATATCGTTTACCGAGAATTTTCATAATTCTTCGTGAATCTGTTAGTAATGGTAACAATAAGAAAATAAACATCATTCCAAACATCTGAAACAGCGACGCTCCACCTGCTAAGAAAATAGTCCATCCTAAAAATAAACCGACAATAGTAAATATTAGATCATTCGTAGATTCGTGATTGAAAAGCATGTAATACAGTACTGTAGGAATACTCCAAAATTGCGCTATCATCAATATCACAAACAAAATTACTGGAGCAAGTATAAATATGGGGAGTGTTTTCCATTTTGCGTCTTTATTTAATTCGCAGGTTATTTCCATATAACCAATAATTTTACTTATTATTTCTCTAAGTCCTGCGTATGATTTTTCTGTGTTCGTACCTATCCAATTTTTAAGAAAACCTAGAACAGATTTATCATTTGAATTCTTGGCGTATTTTAAATTATACGGAAAGCCGTAATCGTACATATCACGTATAGGTTTGCTACTAAATAAATGAGATTGTGTTATAGGATCAACCTCTAAACCACAATGATCTGATATAATATCTCCTACCTGTGTAAGTCCAGCTTTAATTGCTATAGTAGCACCTGATTTAGCGGCGATTGCAGCAGCTTTTGTTGCTGCTTCTTTGGCTAATTTCGCTTTCTCTTTTAATTGTGACATATTGGGTGCTTTTGGTATCGACAATTTTGGCATCGACATTTTATTCTTCAGCGAGCTACTGATGCCAGACATTTCTATATTACCTTTACCTTTATCGGCACCACCTTTTTGTGCCTTACTATTACTGGAAAACATAGGCGGTCCAGTATTCGTATAAGGTCGCTTAGAAGTATCATCAGGAAATAAAAACTTGAGATTCGCAGGGGATAGTACATATAGCAGGTTCGCTCCTACTATTCCCAATACCATAACTTTTACAAAGCTGTTCAGCACAGCACCTCCGAAACCTTTCCAATTGTTCTTGCTCTTTTCTGCTGGTTTAGATTCATCTTTTTTTGCATTAATAGCACTCGTATCTGTTCCCATTTTGGGCGGTAAATCAGATAAAATATAACTAAAAGTAAATTAGTATCAGTTATATTTTCAGTATATTAAATTTTATTTGTTTTCATGGGTTGGGAAGGATATATTATCTTGCATATAACAATCCACAATTTCCTCCAACAAAATGTAGAACATTATATCGTTCTTCTATAACATTCATATTATAGCTATATTCATACAAACACCAAGAAGATTTCGATGTACCAATTACAACATTCGTTTCTGGATCACATATTGTATTAAATGTAGAATCAGGATTCAATGTTGAGGGTACATGTGTGTCAAACTCTAATTGAATATCAGTAAACTTACTTAAATTCAAGGCTCCTGATGGTTGAGTATCATAAGGATCTGTATTTAAACAAAAATTATAAACATATAATCCATCTGGAGCATTTCCAGAGGTTCTTAAATACTTCTCCACGTAATTATATACACCCGAATCGAGCAAATTTTCACGATATTTTCCATCAAGCATAATTCCTAAATTATCAAGTATATTTTTCTGATTTTCTGCTGACAACGGACCAGAAATGAACAATCCGGTAGGGTCTCCGGAAGGATTTAATCCGGGACCTACGTTCATCGAGGTGACTGTTCCGGTTTCTGGTGCTTCCAAGACGTCATAGGGCAACATATTGTTATATGGCCAATTCGTATAATTACTCCATTCATTCCTCATGTTTATGTCACTACGCTGATAATACCACATAAGTGACGAAACCATACCAGAGGAACTATCCAATTTCACCTTACGAGATCCCACCACATTAAAATACTTCCATTCGTATATTGATTTGAATAAATACTTTTGTTCTTTCGCCGCAAACACTTTCGCTTCCTCCTCTGATAAAAAACAATAGGTACACATGAGATGGACGTCGGCATTCCAATCAGTTCTCGTATTTTCATATGAGGTCGACGTCAAATTCACATCCGGGGGTGGTTGCAAGAAGCGATAAAAATTATACAAAGAGTTGTTGAAATTTGGTTGGATATATGGACCTAAATTCAATGTGTCTTCGATGTCACGTACTTGGAATAATTCTTGAACTGGTTTCAAGGTGATATCAATCTCCAACTCATTGTATTGCAAAGATACAAGTGGAAATGCCATTGTGGATGCTAAAGAAAACCACGAATTCATAGGAATATACACTTTTCTAGCACGTATGGATGGTTCTGGACCTGCACTTGTGTCATCGTAGTTATAAGCACTTGGATACACATTCACACGTCCTCCAAAATTAGCGGGATCGTTTAGTTCTATTACATTTCCAGTCATTTTATCAAATAAATCCTTCTTATCTTGTGAAAAATCACGTTGTACTTGAGCTAGAATGTAATCGCCACTATAACGATTTATTACTTGACCTCCTACACTAAATACCACCTCATTTATCATTTTCGACCCTAAATTTTCAATCCACTTGAACTCATATGGTTGCCATATACCCGTGTCCCCTTGAGGTGGATATATTGGACTCCATATTGTAGGAAGCTGCACGCACAAGTATGTATCCATTAATAATTCAGCATACCTGGGTATTCTAAAGGTAAACTTAGACGGTTCTGACATTCGTAATTTCCGGAGTCCGTCAAAATCCACTCTGAACTTCTGCATTCCAAAATTCGTATACTTTTTATAAGTTGATTTGAAGAATGTCTTTGAAGGATTTCCATTCAGGATGACATTCTGGTTACCATAAGCAACAATGTTTAAAAGTCCTCCTGCCATTGCTTTTGTGTTTTTATATTATATTGATTATATAACGTTAGTATTATATTTCTAATACTGTTTTATATATTATGTACCAAAAGTATCAAATGCACTCGGGAGCTATATATATAAGGTCGAATAAATACAAATCAAAAAACGCAAAACATATTTTATAGATTATATTGTATATCTACGTTTATTTTCGGTGTCATCTTTTTGATTAGATTTAGATATTACATTTAATTCACTTATTATGCAGTCTTCGCAGTATCCACTACCTAAATTTAATGACCATTGTGGCATCATATTTCCACACAAATTATAATTAACGCATTTTTGTAATTTACATTTATGTTTACATTTTTCGTTTATCTCAAACCGAAATATTGTTTTTATCGTCGGTAGTTCATTAAATTCGTCATAAGTAACGTCGCTTTTACTATCATTATCATCATAAGAAGTTTCTGCATCTGAGATTGAGGAAATATTTGCCACCCCATCCTTTATGGCATTCTCTATATTCACAACTTTCACAGTATCTGTATCTTCTACTATTGTTTCCACGTGCATTGACATACATTTTCCAAATCCTATGCATCTTGACTTATCTTCACATCGGATTTTCTTGGATTTTTTCATTAATTATGCAGAATATGATGAAGATCATATAAATACAAAATTGCACATACAATTATAAATATAAAATAAAATTTAATAATAATGCAAAATGATGATAATGACAAAACTGGTTACATTGACATGTCTGAAGTAGACAGTGTTGTATCAAGTATCATTCATTCCTTCATGAACCGAGCACGTATTGGAAAAGAAAAATATGGTAAAACGTTAGATCGGACAGATCTGAAAGTAACTGATTGGATAAATCACGCCCAAGAAGAACTTATGGATGGCATTTTATATTTGGAGAAATTGAAACAATCGAGTGGAACTATACTTTTAAATCACATACCATCTCCACCAGACACACCACCTCCCCCATTTCCATCACCATTGCATAATAATATCATGATGGATACAAACAACATCGATTCCGAATACACCATCTCTGATTATGCATGCAATACACATACACATATACCAAATAATCAACAACAACAACAACAACAACACCATCAAGAACAACCACAACCGATTACTAAAAATAAAAATATAGAATACCAAATATCCGTTCTGATTGGAGAACAATGTAATATAGAAAAGAAGGTAGTGAAAAATAAATCTCTATTCGAATCGAATATACTCTTTGCCAGCTTAAAAGAAAATGCATTACAACAGGGTATATCACAACAGGGTATATCTGCTCTAATTTTATATGCAGTAGACACAGTGACATTTGAATCGAAAGAATTAAAGAGCTGGTTCTATGATGAAATCGATATAAATAAAGAATACAACAAGGATAAATAAAGAAACATGCTTATGATGCTCATGCTCATGTTCGATTCTAACTAGGACACAAAATTGAATATAATTTAAACATGTCCTCTATAATGATAATAATACGATTTATCATCAATATCTATATCAATAGTTAATACATATGGTTAAATATTGTTGTGAAAAATGTGGTCATACAAATAAAATAAATATAAATAATATGCATGTTTCTTCTTTGTCGGACAGTGTAATAAAAGACATCCAGGACACTATAAAAGAAGCATCAACTACAATCGAAGAAAAAATGGATGATTTGGAGTCATCCTTGATTCAACAATTATGCATTTCCACATCAATTACAAAAATAGATGAAAACAAAAACATAAAGAATACCTCTCCGTTGCGTTATCCGGGAGGAAAAACACGAGCATGTAAACCTCTCAATGATATACTTATCCAGTATTTTGACATGGAACAATACGACACTGTCATATCTCCATTCTTTGGAGGTGGATCATTTGAGTTCTTTCTACAAACCAATTATAATCTACATATACAAGCAAATGACAAATTTCGCCCATTGTATAGTTTCTGGAATTCGTGCAAAACGATGAAAGAAGAGCTAGTTGAATCATTGGATAACCACATTGACAATGTCGACAAAAATTATTTCGCTCAACTTAGAAAATCGATACTCGAACAATCGGATGATCTTCAACAAAGTATTATGTACTTCATAATAAACAGATGTTCCTTCAGCGGTGCCACCATGTCAGGAGGGTTTTCTTTGGAAGCATCAAAAAAGAGATTTACTACTTCCTCCATAAATAGAATACGAGAGTTGGATTTGTCGTACTTTGACATGAGTAACCTGGATTTTGAAGAGTTTATAAGTAATCATGCAAAAGAAAAAGACAATGCATTCATGTTTTTGGACCCACCTTACTACTTAGAAAAAGGATCCAAATTGTACGGATCCAATGGCGACATGCATGAACATTTTGATCACGATAGTTTATATGAATGTCTTTCCAACAAAAAGAATTGGTTCATGACATATAACAATTGTGAATATGTCAAAAACTTGTACAAAGACTTTACAATAGTAGAAACGGGATGGAGCTACGGAATGAACAAATCAAAAGAATCTTCTGAAATTGTAATTATTGGATAAACAAAATTAAATATCATCTTGACATTGTACATCATCATCATCTTTATGAAAAGGAATAAGTACATTAGGTAATTTTTTTATGTCATCGAGAGAATAGGGTGATGAAGCAAGTTGCCGAATATCTTTTGGTTGACAAGCTATCGTTACAGACAAAGAGCAAAAACCTTTACTGTTCTTTCGCGTATGAATTTTTGTGCGTACTCTAAGTTGTTGCTCCACCTCAAAAATAGGCACATCAAACCCGCAGATGTCGTCTCCAAGATGATACAAGCCATACCCATCACTCACTTGAATGTATTGACAGCCTTTTGCTGCGTATAACTTTCTTATTACATAAGAGGGAATGTCCATATATACATCATTCCATTTGTCGGTCTCCTTTTTGGTTTGCGTCCACTCCTCATGAGTCATTGGTTTTAGCATGAAAGGAGGTACTTCTCCACCATATAGATTAAGGTTATTCACCAACTCGTCGAATATTTCCCTGCATTTCTCGGGATTCTTTCCTTTTGAAGTTTCCCACTTTTTTGTTTCGCCGTTGAATTTAATGCTGCATTGCATCCAATCAGGAGTGTTGTGCTTTTTGGCTTCTACTCCGATATCACCTGTATCCTCGAAGTTGCAGATGATATCGTTCTTACTTGACGACCCTCCAAGAGAATTAATGTCTTGTGTATTGAACGATATATTACTGCCATTCATTATACACTTGGAAGTAATATTGTAAATATCTTTCTCGTAATTATTTCCCGAAATAGAACACATTCCGCCTTTTTGTGATGGAGTCAATAATTTTATTGCTTCTTGTATTTCTTTGTTGATTTTGTTTGATTCTTTTACTTGTTCTTTGATTTCCAATATTTCTTTTTCTAATGTTGCAATTCTATTTACACATATACATACTGGATTGTTTGGTAAAGTCATATTCATATTCATGTTCATGTATGGATGGATACTTTGCGTTTCCTAATAGTTTCCTTCCAACACGTGGTATCATATCGTTACCATTATTAGAGCTGATTCTTTTATATAGGTTTAATATATAGAATAATAGTGTGTTTTTCAAATACTTTGTTTAGAAATCATGAGTAATGTATGTAAAATCAATGATGTCAATACCACAAATGAAATTTTGCAATACATTTATTTATGCTTACTCCAAACATTCATTGTATTTGAATTCTTTTATGGGTTTAATATATAGAATAATATTGTGTTTTCAAATACTTTTTTAATATGAGTGATACTTGTCCAAAAATTGATCAGAATCGTGTAAGGCAAGTTCGGGATGCCATCAAATATATGAATGAAAATCAAAGCAAAGATGCAAGGAATCTTTCTGGAAACCTAATAGGTTGTATGTCGGATGAGCTCAAGTATGCCATGACTCCTTTAGAAGATCTGGATTCTGCCAATACATCTATTCCTAACAATGTGAATGACGATACCGTCAATCTATTGCACTCTATTTTTTCTCAAATGTTTCAGGATAATAATGGAAACTCTGCAAATGAACCGGAGTTTGTGAATTATGTTGTAAAAATGGTTTGCGCTATATCAAATCATCTGGAAAATCATCTGGAAAATTCAACTGGAAATCAGTTTAAAGTAGACCCAAGAGTAATAGAAGTAAAGGGAGGCGCAAAGACTAGAGGTAGAAGTAAAAGTAGAAGAACAAATACAGCTTCATCAACAGGAGTAGTACCACCATCACAATCAGCAGATACTACTCCTGTTGATGAAGTACCACCATCACAATCAGAAGTCCCAGACCCCCCATTTGAAAGTACATTAGCCGCCTTTTATGGTCAACGCACTACCACATTTATACAAGACAGCTCTAATGTTATAGGTGCTTATTTACAAGCTACAGGGGAACACATTACAGAGAAAACTGGTGAGTTATTATCAACCACAGGAAGTAAGGTAAGAGATAAAGTGGCAAGAACTACAGGAAACATGGCTAATACAACTGTAAAATTTGTAGATGAACATGCATTACAATACATTAGAAAAGGAAAACGTATTGTATCAAGAAACATAATAGATACAATAGATACAATTCAAGGAAATATATTTGTCATAATAGCTACGAATATAGTTTTACTAATCCTAGCAGGTTTATTTTTTAATATAATGTTTGAAAAATATTATTATAGTTATAATGACACACTAGACATTCTATATGAAGAACTAAATATTATAAACGACATAATACATCTCACAATGGGGGGTAAATTCACAAGAGTATTAACGCAACTTAAACGACTTACCGCTATCCCTGGACTCGAAGATTGCGGAATTTATGATTTAAATGATACGGATGATTATTTTAGTACCGTAAAAACTTTTGTACTCGGTGCTCCAGTACCTATTGAAACATTAAATTGTGCACGCCAGGCAATTACACTGAAGCTAGATCAAATAATTTTAGACTTCAAAAGAACCAAATATTATTTTGGCTCTTTATTATCTATCGTGACGCTTCTTTACAGGTCTATTCGTAAATATAAAACGGAACAAATACAATCCGCTGAATCTGAAAAGCAACTATCTACAAGAGATGACACCATAAATAATTTACAAAAAGCGCTTGATAATCATCATCATAAAGATCGTAATACACAATCATTGAGACCACGTAAAGGAGGTGGAAAATCCAGAAGAAGAAAAGTCAAAAAGCAGAAAAAGAAAACACGAAAGCATCATAAAAGGAAAACCCGCAAATCAGGAAAAAAGAAGGCGAGGAAGCATACCACTAAGAAGCGTTAATCGTTAAGCGTTAAGCGTAATAAGTTTAAATATAAAAGGTTTATATTTGTATATTCATTGTACAAATATAAAGTAGATATGAGTGAAACGATAATAACATTAATCCACGACGATATAGATGATGCTACGTACGACTTCATGGCAGGATCTGAGGAGTGCAACCTAATCGACATTATTGTCGAAGAATTATCCAAACAGGAGTGTACCCATGTGCCTAATAGGATATATACATGGGCAAATAAAGTAGACACGTCTGTGCCTGTAGATTTTGAAGTAGCGTTCGACGTATCCCATTTTTTTCCGGAAATTAAAGACATGCCAGATATAGGGTCAATGACCGGAAAAGACCAGGTAATCCAGGATAGCATCATGTGTCATCCCCGATTTATGTCTCTGGCAGAAGCAATTGTGACCAAGGTAAATGAAACGAAACCAAGAGAAATAGGGTTCATATGCAACTACGGGAAACATCGTTCTGTAGGCTGGGCATATATTATGAGAAAATACATTTTCAAAACAAGCGTCATACATAACTATACATTGCGATGCTAATTTTTGTTTGTTTTGTACATTCATATACAAAAATTATAGAACCAGATAGTTTAGGATTTGCACCTTGATTTTTATGTAAACTTATTATAATACGAAATACTATATATATATTTCATTCCTTGTAGTAATCAATCATGATAGATAAAATTAAGGAACTCGCAGGAAACTATAAATCTTATGCCGGAATTGCGGTGGTGATCATTCTGGTCGCATTGGTTATTACATATGTTGTTACCAAAGTAAAATTAAACAAAGAAAATTGTGAAAGAATCGATGAATTATATCATGATTTTCCCATGATTTCCTCTATTAATCCCAAACAAAAGGAGTACCAATTTATGTTGCGTGACTATTATGTGAAAACTGCCTATAATTGCTGCTCAGGTGGAAAATTCAAAAATGACTATGTGAATACGTGTGCATTAAAAGCTTGTATAAAGCAAGGAGCAAGATGTCTAGATTTTGAGGTATACTCTGTGGATGGAAAGCCTGTAGTAGCTACGTCTTCTGTCCCTAATGTTGACATCAAGGAAACCTACAATTCAGTCGATTTCACGGATGCTATGAATGTAGTCAACGAATTCGCATTCTCCGGTTCCACGTGTCCTAACCCCAAAGACCCTCTTATCCTTAATTTCCGTATTAAGAGCGAACATGCCGATATTTGTGACAAGATGGCTACATCTCTCTACAACACATATGGTAAATCATCTCGTTTATTAGACAAGGCATATAGCAACCAATACACGATTGACGGTAATTCCTATAATTTAGGAGCAGTTCCTCTTCCCATACTTATGGGCAAGGTCATCATCATGATTGATAAAGGACCAAGCACCGTATTTGAAGGTACCAAACTAAATGAATACTGCAACATAGCGAGTAGTTCCACTATTATGAGGTCTATTCGTAACAATCATCTCCTTAACGTCACCTCTATGGATGACGAAATCGAATTTAATAAAAAGCATATGACGATAACAATGCCGGATATGGGTCCAAATGACACCAATGTTTCTCCTTCTGTACACTTCAGTTATGGTGTACAATTTGTAGGAATGTGTTTTCAAAACTTTGATTCCAATATGGAGAATTATGATTTAAAGTTTGATGAAGTGGGTCACGCATTTATTCTACAGGACGCGAAATTCCGCTTTGTTCCCGTGACTATTGCGCCACCTACACCACAAAAGGCTGCATTGTCATATGCCAACAGAAAGGTATCATCTGATTATTACAGTTTCAATATGTAAGAAGCAAAACAGATTATCAATCAATTATTATCAATTATCAATCAATTATTATTATTATTATTATTATCAATGATTATCAATCAATTATCAATCAATAATTATCAATTATCAATCAATTATTATCAATGATTATCATAACTATTCTATACAGATTTAATTATGATAAGACATAGTAGCTCATTGACAAATTTATATTATGTTCTCTATTATATAGGATAAATAACGTATCATAAGAAAGAGTAGAAAGAGTATTCTTTGGTATTTTGGATATGATATTTAACAATTATAGTATTCGTAGATACGTGTATAAATTTCTTCATAATGAAATGTCATTAAAAGACTGGAACATCGTTGGTGGTCCTATTTCCCATTGGTTAACCAACAATGATCATAAAGTTACGAGTCTAGCCTATTTATTTTCTGATCAGGTATACAGAATTTCAAATATGAATCGTACCGACTTTCACTATATTACGGATTGCTTTACGAATTATTTCGAGTCGGAGGAAACAACAAAAGGAGATAAATATATTCCATATGATATATTCGTTTATTGTCACAATGATGCCACAGTAGGATACATACACGATCTTATTAAACGTAACAGTAGAAATCCGTTATCTTCCATAAAGATAGAACAACAAGAATCCAAACAATTCAATGAAAATATTTCTGGATGGAATACTAGAAATATACTTTCCACAGAAGGAACTTTTTACAACGCATCTAGTTTTGATCAAACATTAGATACTTGGGATACGAGAAATGTCATGACAATGAAAAATATGTTTCGGAATGCCATTGTATTTAATAACGAAATTATGTCATGGAATACTCATAAAGTAATAAGCATGGAGAACATGTTCTTCGGATGCCAAAAATTTAATATTGACATATCAATGTGGGATATGTCAAATGTTGTATCTATAAAATATATGTTCAAAAATGCAACAGATTTCCAACAAGAAATTCGACATTGGAACTTAGATAAAATGATGTCAAGTAATTTGCTTGAATGTTCTCATGACGTATTTGAGGGTTCTACATACCTTCATAAAATGTATGCCAACCAGAATGGATTCTCGTCGAATCCGACATTATCATTTTGGAAATCATGGCCAATTGTATTAACAAGTGATATCGAAGATAATTCAGAAGCAGCATCAAATATACATAACGCGGTTAAATTGTACCTAGATGAAAAAACACATAACACAGCACTTGTAACTTACGGAAAAATGTGTAATTGGGATGTAAGCAATGTCACCGTAATGCATGCCTTATTTTCCGGTCAGACTTCTTTTAATGAAGATATATCTTGTTGGGATGTAAGCAATGTTACAAGCATGAAATTTATGTTCAGAAACTGTAAAAAGTTCAATGGAGATATTTCATCTTGGAATACTGAAAAATGCATTGATATGAAAGGAATGTTTGAAGGTGCACAGGAATTCAATAACGACATAAGCAGATGGAATGTGGAAAAAGTAAGAAATATGGACGCCATGTTTAAAAGAGCATCTCAATTTTCATATTGTATAAAAAATTGGCAAGTAAAACATTGTGTAACGACATCCATGTTTGAAAACGCCACCAATTACTATTTTATTTTTAAGAAGTTTTTAAGTAAACTAGGAACACCATACAGTAATCACTTCAATCATAACGAAAATGATTTATCTGTTATAAGAATATGTGCTCTACCCGGCGCCAATCTAATTGGATTTTCATCACCAGGTACGGTAGAAGTAGATACAGATGTAAGCATGTACAATTATGAAGAAATTAGTACAGAATACATAAACAAAAAGGGGGGTCTTTCCAAACAAAAGAATGCTCTTCTTCCCCTTCTATCAAGTATAAAATGTAGCCTAGCTCCTGGTTTATACAATAATTTGCCTATTATATCCAAAACCGCAAAAGGAAGATATGGAAAGGTTTCCATTTCTGTTACAAATTACAATAACATCGAAGAAATATCTGTTTCCGAATCAGGTAAAGATTATATTTACAATGACACCTGGAATATTTTATTGGAAAGTGTAAAGCATAAACTTATTGACAAACAGTCGACATCTATTCAATTATCTTCGAAAAATCATAAAATCACGGAGCTGAATTTCATAAATATGAGCAATGGAAAAAAGAAATACGATATATCCTCTACAAACATATCTGTGTGGGTCAACGTACCTCAATATTATAAACCTCGTATTTTACTTTATAAATTTAACGGAAAAATGGAAAGTATTCAGAATGTACTACTGAAGAAAGGAAAAAATTATGTAGGATTTACGAATAGTGGAGAAATGACAATTTGCACAAAGGACAAAAATACCTATAAAATATACGCGTTGGATAATGACAATATCCATAATTCATTTGCCCTCAATGATGATAATTTTATTAATCATGGATTAAATTTTACCTCATCTAAGTCTTTAATAAGTGATATAGGTAAATTGTACGGATATATGAATGGTAAAATAGAGAACATTGGTATTATCAATAGATCAGGAAAAGGTACAGGTGCTGTTGTGGACATTGATGTAAAAGGCAATTTGATAATGTCCCTGAACGTCAGAAGTATTGGACGTGATTATATGGTCGGGGATGGTGTGGAGATAAACCATGGTATAAAATATAACACGAAACTTACTGCAAGTGAAGAAATAAATGAAGGTACTATTCACATTTCGAAAATAAGGGAAAAAATGACAGCTGATATGTTATTATTCAGCAAAGACCCTAGTTTCCAATTTACACCTGGAACTTATACATCGGTTCCGGTCCATGTTGATAAGAATTCACAACACCTATCACAATATCTCCGCAAGAAATCAGACCACACTCACAATCACAATCACATTAAATGCGGGACTAAAGAATCATCGTGTAGTACTTTCGTTCTCCATATGGATATGGTAATTACGGAAACAGAAGTGAAATCTATATCATTGGTAGAAAACAGTGGTAGCACAGATCAGTACAGTCTGGAAGACCTTAGAAAAGGCGACACCATTAGCATATATTTTGGTGTTTTTAAAACATTCTTTCTATCACACTATAGTGTCTACCAGTCATGCAAAGGAATGAACCCTTCTAAGAATAATCTTTTGAAACAAATCTCCGAAAACAAGAAAAGGATACAATACCCTGAAGGAAATTATAAAAATATACCATTAGTTTCTTTGAAGGGGAATGGAAATGGTGCAACAATAAATATAGATATCGGTCCTAACAATAAAATACTTTCTGTCAACCTTGAGCGAATTGGTTTTGGGTACTCTCCAACCGATATTCTCTCTCTGCCTGTATTTAAGATTATGTCAAATGAACAATATCAATTAGATAATATATCGAATGCGTTGATAGTGAAACATGATACACACCCTATTGATCAATTGGGATACGACAATGGATACATACACCGTGTTGAAGGTCCTCATAAAGGATATATAGTTGATGTTGTAGACGATACGTCTATATACATGAAGTTCAAATCATGTGAAAACCGAATGGTAACAGAATATAATGATCGTGATGTAAAAGATCCACCATTATCTAGTGACGAGATTGATAATAAGATTATTTTAACATTGAAAAGTGGATCGTGTAGTTTTGAAATGAATGGGACACCAATTTATACAAATTGTTTACTAATTGGTGGTGGAGGATCAGGAGGTAAAGTGAATTTTGACACATTACATAAAGGTGGCAACGGTGGAAGTGCAGGAGGTATTGCAACCGGTACATTAACTTTACAAGAAGGAGAAGTCTACAAACTCCTAGCCGGAGATGGAGGACAGCCACAAATTAAAAATGAGGACTCCGAGTTGGAAAACGGAAATAACACATCTATTCAAATAGTAAACAAAGAGGAACAAAGATACTTAGAAAAATATCCATCTTTCAGGAGAGAATATGATAATAATGACGAATCCACCATGAATAACATCATTGTAAGTGGTGGGATCAGTGGTAATAATGAAGAATCCAACATACATATTCAAAGCAACAACGATGTATTCATTGGTGGAGACAAGTGGAAATTTGATCGTAATAAACGTCAAGTCGCACCATCCGACCTGAATGATTACGTAGGAGGAATAGGTGGCGGTGGCGTGATATCACCGGGATTGATGATAAATGTCCCTAGTAGTGATCATATAAGAAAAGGACGTGGAGGCTCAGGAGGCTCAGGATTATTTTGGAAATACACTGGGTTAACCTACGGTTCAGGCGGAGCTGGAAGTCCAAATTGGGGAAAACCTTGGCAAAAAATAACCCCAAAGACAATGTCTTCGGCTCGAAAGAATTATGAAAGTAGTATATCCAACATAAAAGAAAGAGAGAAACAGTTACTAATCAATCGATCATACAAACTTAAAAATGCACATGACACAAGAGAAGTGCAAGAAATCGAAAAAATACATGATTGTGAAATAGAAAATATGAAATCTGAATTAATGACAAAATTAGCTGATGAATCGTTATATGTTCATGGTACAGTGCCTTGTTTGCCGTTTTTCCCTATGAGAATGGTTGGTGGAGGAGGTGGAGCAACATCTAATACAAGTGGCTATTCGCATGGGGAAAAAAATAGTGGTAGTGGTGGATCCGCAGGATATTGGCTACATGGTACATGTTATCCTGATTCCGATCAAATTATAGATCCACCATTATTACAACCTGGAAATGGAGGTTCAGGTGTAGTCACTATTGTTTATGATAAATAAGATAACAAAACATATCACAAATATAATATAATATATTACATTACATACAATAGTAGTATCAAAATAAAATGAACAGAATGTTCTATCCATTTTATTTACATTCAATAATTACTTTTTCTTTTTGTTTGTTTTCTTTTTCATTGTTTTGCTTTTTCTGGAAGCCTTTGTCTTTTTCTCTGTTTTAGTTTTTTTCTTTTCTTTCTCTTTGTCATTTTCTTTCTCTGCCTTCTTTTTAGCTTCTATTTCAGCCGGTTGATAATTCAATGCCCATGATTCGTATTCTTTGCTGTCTTTGTCTTTGCTTAATTCTTTTACCTTGATCTTTTTATATTTCATTATTTCTGATAACGTATGTTGATGACCGTAACAATTTAATGAGAATCTTTTCAAAACACCTCTCTGAGCCAATCGGTTTTCTTTTTGTATTTTATACAATTCTGATGCAGCACACATTAAATGACTTTTATTAATAATTTTCTCATCGACTTTATCTTCATCGTATTGAAAAGCAAGGTACATATTCATCAAAGTCTCTATAGAGGCAATTCTCATTGGCTTACCTCTTAATTGGATTTCATTGTACGAATAACAAGCTTCAGTTTGAAACATAATGGCAATAGGTTCTTTTATGTTTTTGCTGTCTGTTATGTAAATAATATTATGGGAAGGTATAAATTCGACGATACCTTCTGATTGGACGACTTCAACCTTTTTCACGTTCTCCATCGTCATTAGCACATTACTCAATGCACGGGTTCTTCTCTCAAGGTTATCTACAAAGACCATAAAATATTTAAATGTATCGAAACGGTGAGACTTTTCTATCAAATGTGTTCCATACTGTTCCATAGCTAAACTACCAAAAAAGACAGCACCTATGGCTCTACAATAATCTGTAGCTTTTCTAAAGACCATTTCATTTTCTCTGTAATTTTCCTCTGTTCTTGATTGCATATCATCCAATATAGCATTATTCTGTTTGTCATACCACTGTTCGGTGCATGATTTTGTGTTGAAAGGATAAGTTTCATCGAATAACAATAACCGCGTATGTACCTTTGTCCATCTTGAAATATCTCCTGCAGGTCGACTTAACTCTAAATACATATTCATACGTAAGAAATCTATGGGACAATAATGTATTCCATCTCTTGTTTCACTATTTTCTTGTACTTTTTTTAATAAAGATTTATCCATCT
>Ga0213868_10000654_pt1 | contig 33043 bp, 30 predicted proteins | sample PICome_9_FD_160087 | JGI IMG/M metagenome (GOLD analysis project Ga0213868, IMG submission 160087) | Coastal seawater microbial communities near Pivers Island, North Carolina, United States - PICO127 | ecosystem: Environmental > Aquatic > Marine > Coastal | place: USA: North Carolina...
AGGTATAAAGGATCTCCTGTAAGTTCATATACTTTCCACTCAATAACAATAAATTGCATTGACCATCCAAAAACTAAAGCAAAGCGTACCAATAAAAAAATATTAAACTCTTTTATTCTTAATGCTGCATATGGGTCTTTTTTTTTCATTTAGTACAAAATACTAATATTGCCTTAGTAATATTAGTGGTTTTTATTATATATAAAAAATGTGACTACATTGTAGCCACATTTTTTAAAAAAGAAATATCCTTTTATTGTTATTTAGAAATAATAACCCTCTTTGTTGTGCTTCTATTTCCTTGAATTGCTCTTAATAGATAAATTCCATTTGATAGCGTTCTGGTGTTAATAGATTGATTGAACATTGACTGATTATTGCTGTTTTGCTTAGACCTGAAGACTTTTCTTCCTTGTAAATCAAATAAAACTATCTCTACAGCATCATTGGATGTTGTTTGAAAGCTAACGTTTATTAATCCATTAGACGGATTTGGATAAACAGAAAGATTTGACAATTCAAAAGAATTTGTGCTTAATGATGTTGCCTCTAAATTTATTTCTTGGTTTGCTAACCAACCATTTAATGAGTTAGTTATATCAACTTTAAATTGATCATTAAAAAGTGATGTTTGAGTATTTGAATAAGCAACATTCCCTGCGTCTATATCTGCTTGTGTAAATGTTCCTCCTGTAGATAAAGCAACTCCATTTTTTATAATCTCTCCTTTTGTTGGAGCTACAACAATCGTATACGTTTGTTGTTCTGCAGTTTCTGAATCTGATGATGCAGTCATATCAGAGCCTGTAAAAACCGTAGTTCCGTTTGCTGTTATAGAAATAGTGCTAGAAGAAAAAGTTGGCACAGATGTATTTGCCTCTGCAGTACAAACTGTAATAGTTGCACCATCTAAGCTTCCTGAGGTAAAAGTTCCTCCGTTTTGGAACGTATTGTCATTTGCTACCAACAACCAAGTTCCTAAAGAACTTTTTCCTGCAGAACTTGCTAAGCTTTGTGCGGGTTTAATGGTCCCTGTAATTGCTGGGTCTGCTGTTCCGCAAACCAAGTCTTCTCCGTTATCGTCAAATATAGCCCCTGTAACATTGGCTACTTGATCACAAACATTTTCTAATAAGACTGTAGTGTTTGCACCTAAAGCTTCTGGCTCTTGAATCAAAACTTCTAATTCTCCAACAGCAACGTGTGATATATCTACATCAACTTTTAGTCTGCTAATTGTTAAATCGTCTGTAATCTCAATTGGTAAAAAGGCTGTCACGTTGCTTCCTCCCCCTAAACGATCATCATCAAAGTTTGTAGCAGTATAGGTGTTAGAACAGTCTTCTGTATTTGCTGTTTGAAAACTATATACAATAGGGGAAGTTGCCAATCCGCATTGGTTAGTTGGGTTTACCCTCCAGTAATAAATACTGTTTTCCACTAAGCCTGATGCTGTAAACTTTAACTCTGTTTGTGTTGAAGTTGAAATAATATTTGTAAAAGAAGGGTTATCTGAAAGCTCAACAGTATACTCCTCTGCATTTATATTGTCTGCCCATTCTAATTCTATTTCAGGAAATAAAACTCCAGCTTCTGCGTTTGTTGGTGAAGTTAGAGACATTGGGTTCTCTGTAAAGTCTGGATGTACAACTCTTAACTCTACTTTTTTAATTTGAGTTTCATCTCCGTTAGTTGCGGTAACTCTCAAGTCATATATTCCAGCATCAACACTTTCAAGATTTCCAACAGTCATAACAACCTCTCCATTTGCACTAATTGTTGAAGGAGAAAATGAGGCTGTTGCACCTCCTGGCAAATCATCAACTGAAATTGTAGTTGTTGTCTCAATTTGTTGTGTATAATCAAATTTAAACTCTGCATCTTCTGTAGAACACTGAATAATAGAAGGAGTTGTACTTGTTAAGTTTATATCAGACAAAGAACCTGTTACAATTAAAGAAAAATTTTGCAAATCGTTTACGAGTGTTCCTTTGTGAGAAATTGTAATGGTATATTCACCTGATGCATCTGCTATATCTATTCTTTCAAAAGGATCCACTAAATTATCGCCTAATTCATTTGTGTTTACAGAGGTTAATTTCCAAGGTAAAAATTCTGTTGTTTCATCATCAATTACTTGAGAAACCCTAATGTCTAAATCATTTACTAAAGCAGGAGTAGGATCATTCGCAATCCCGCTTGCTATCTCTCCAGCTACGTCTGTCCATGATATAGATAATTTTAACGGGTTTTCTCCATCAGACTTAACATTCATAATAAACGTGTCTTCGTTTTCTAATGTTAATTCTTTTACAACACTTGCAAAACCAATTTTATTTAGTGTTTCTGCTGCAAATTTTGTGTTTAAAAGACCCCATCCTGTTGTAGCATCTGGACCAATAAGAGATTGAGTTGGTGAATTAGAGTTGTCTGGGGTTATATCATCTGCCGTATGAAGAGCTAGTCCTTTTAGGGTGGCTGCCTTCATAAACGAACCATAAATATTACTGTGATGTTGTTGTAATAATAATAGCGAACCCATTACATTAGGGCCAGACATAGAAGTTCCCGAGTAATTACCATAAGAAGCATCGTCTCCTACAGGTGAGATAAGATTCGTTCCATTACCAATGATGTCTGGCTTCACCCTTAAATCATCGGTTGGTCCTTCTGAGCTACCATTGTTTCTATTCATAGAAACCAAGTTTCCGTCTTCGTCTACTACCGCGTCTTGACCATTAGCAACTGTTAAATTGTTTTTGGCTGGTGACATTCCACTTAATTTATCAAATAAATTATTACCCTCTAGTGGGTCTCCATTAGATGATCCATCACCTCCATCGTTACCAGCAGAGACCACTTGTAAATAAAAAGGAGCATTGTACATAATGTCGTCGAAATCTCTGGCATCATACAAATAAGCTCCAATGTCTGCATCTGCTAAGGCAGATAAATTATAGCCGTATGAATGGTTTGATAATAACATTCCTGCTGCAGCTGCAACGGTAGCCTCTGGAACATCCTGGTTCCACCTAAAAGAGACTCCATTTGCTTGGGGTGCCATCCCTTTTGCCTCAGGATTTACTCCTGATGCTAAAATAGTACCTGTTACGTGTGTTCCATGATCACTATATTGAGTTTCATCGTCTCCAAATATAACCCTATCATCTCCTCCTGGGCCATCAAATTCTTGATGCTCTAAATACACTCTTCCGCCATCCCAAACATGAGCTGTCATTCCTTGCCCATCTAGTTCTAAGCCAAGGTCTCCTCCTGTATTTAAATGATTTACTCTAGTTGATATTGCTGCATTTTGGTTTAATGTCTTATAATAAACTGGCTGATTGTCTTTAGTTAAAGACATTAGTTCATGAAAAGAGCCGTTTTCCGTAAATGTGATGGGCCAGCCTTTTATTTGAGCCATCTGTAAAGCTTTTTCTTTTGCTTCAGTTACTCTAATTTTAGAGGATTCTTCTATACTTCTTAGGTTGGCTAGGTTGGTTTCTTGTTGAATTTTCTCTATTTGTTTTTTTGTTTGAGAAAAAGTTAGGGTAGTTGTAAAAACTAACAAAAAAGTTAACAAACTATTCGAGTAGATTTTTGCCATTTGTAAATGTTTAATGTTTTGGAGCGCTAATATAAAGATTTACATCCTATTATGTAAATTTTTAACACCTCTTAACTACCTTTTTAAATCCATTAATATGGCAAAAGCTTTATTGATATCTTTTTCTTTAACCACTAGTGTCATTTCGTTTGTTGTAGATATTACTTCTTGCAAAGGTATATTTGCCCACGCAAGTTGTTTTAAAATGAAATAATATACCCCAGGTTGTTCTAGGTTTTCTTTTGGTAATTTAATTGTAATTGAGGCTAAATTCTTAATGTTGTGAATTAACTTTTCTTTAATAAAAAACTCTTTTACATACGGCAACATTGCTTCACCTACAACAACATTTGTTTCGAAAATACCTTGTGAAACAGTAATAAATGATTCGCTATTATTGGCAGCTTCATTTAAAATTCTTGCAATCTCTTTAAAGAGTGTATTGGTATTCTTAAAGGTAAAATCACTAAGGTCTGAACGCACAATAAAATCACCTAAAGAGAGGGTGAATTTTCTGATATTTTTTCTTATTCTTAACTCGTTTGCTGGAGATAGTCTATTAATAGCCATCATAACGGCGCCAACCTTTACTTGTTTGTTTAATAAGGTTGAAACCTCAGGAAGAATAACTCTAGCTAAAGAAGAAACATTTATAAGTTTTTCGTTAAGCGCTTCCTCTAGAAAAGGGGTTTTTCTAATTGTGCTTTCAACTGCTTCTTGAATTGTTTTCACTGTAATTTTATTTTTTACGCACTTTTTTAGAGCGTTAATCTATCTGTTTTGTTAGCTCTTCAAAAACTCTTTTTACATCTTTTCCTTTATAAAGAACAGAATAAACTGCATCTATTATTGGAGTTACCGCTCCATTCTCTTCTTTTATTTTTTTTGCGCTTTTGGTTGCATAATACCCCTCTGCCACCATACTCATCTCTAACATTGCAGATTTAACTGTGTAGCCTTTACCAATCATATTACCAAACATTCTATTTCTACTAAAGGTAGAATACCCTGTTACTAATAGATCACCTAAATATGCTGAATTATTTATATTTCTTTTCATTTTATGAACTTTTTTTATGAAACGTTTCATCTCGCGTATCGAGTTGCTCATAAGCACAGACTGAAAATTGTCACCATAGCCTAAACCGTGTGATATCCCTGCTGCTATAGAGAAAATGTTTTTTAACATTGCAGCATACTCTGTTCCTATAATGTCATCCGATATTTTAACACGTATGTATCTGCTTTTTAAACATTCTCCAACCTTCTTTGCTTGGTCTTGATCTTGGCACGCAATTGTTAGATAAGAAAGTCTTTCCATGGCAACTTCTTCTGCATGGCATGGGCCTGTTATTACCCCAATATTATTGTATGGAGTATTATAATTTTTAAAAAAGTGTTCTCCAACAATTAAACCTGACTCAGGCACAATGCCTTTAATGGCTGAGAAAACTACTTTATCAGTTAAAGGGGTGGTTAATTTTCTTAGCTCTGATGATAAAAATGCTGAAGGGATAGCAAACACTAAAATATCGTAATTCTCTACTGTTTTATTTATGTTGTTTGATAAAATTAACTGATTAGGGTGAAGTTCTGCTGAACTTAGATAATTTGGATTGTGTTTATTAAGTTTTATATGTTCTACAACATATGTGCTTCTCATATACCAGCCAACAGTCTCTAGATTTTCACACAACATTTTCACGATAGCAGTTGCCCAGCTACCCCCACCTAAAACTGCGACTTTTGGTTGATTATCCATTCTAAATTTTTAAATATTTTTTCAAAAGTAATAATTCTTGTATCTAATATCTATTACTAGGTTGATTTATTATATTTGTTTTAATCAATACTACTATAATGACTGTACAAATAATCAATAAATCTAAACATCAAATACCTTCTTATGAAACGCTTCTTTCTGCTGGAATGGATATACGTGCTAATATCAGTGAGTCTATAACATTAAAACCTTTAGATAGAGTAATTGTAAAAACAGGGTTGTTTATTGCGTTACCTGATGGTTTGGAAGCTCAAGTAAGGCCAAGAAGTGGTTTAGCTGCTAAAAAAGGGGTTACTGTATTAAACAGCCCAGGAACTGTAGACGCAGATTACAGAGGAGAAATAGGAGTGATATTGGTTAATTTGTCTAATGAAGACTTTTTAATAAAAGACGGGGAGCGAATAGCTCAATTGATAATCGCTAAACATGAACAAATTACTTGGGAAGAAGTTTCTGTTTTAGATAAAACAAAAAGAGGTAAAGGTGGATTTGGAAGTACTGGTGTATAAAAAAACCACTGTTAATACAGTGGCCTTTTATTGGAATTCTATATTACTGATTATCTATAGCTTCTTTAATTTTCAGTTCTAATTCTTCTGATAAATCTGGATTATCTTTTATTAATGATTTAACAGCGTCTCTTCCTTGTCCTAATTTGGTTTCTCCATAACTAAACCAAGACCCACTCTTTTTTACGATTCCAAGCTCTACACCAATATCTAAAACTTCTCCAACTTTAGAGATACCCTCACCGTACATAATATCAAATTCTGCTATTTGAAATGGTGGAGCAACTTTGTTTTTAACAACTTTTACTTTTGTTTGGTTCCCTATTACCCTGTCTCCATCTTTTATTTGTGTTCTTCTTCTTATATCTAGCCTTACAGAGGCGTAAAACTTTAATGCATTACCTCCCGTGGTTGTTTCAGGGTTGCCAAACATAACTCCTATTTTTTCACGTAGTTGATTTATAAAAATTACAGTACATTTTGTTTTACTTATTGTTCCTGTTAACTTACGAAGAGCTTGAGACATTAAACGAGCATGAAGACCCATTTTTGAATCACCCATTTCTCCTTCAATTTCTGATTTAGGTGTTAAGGCGGCTACAGAATCTATCACAACAATATCGATTGCTCCTGATCGAATTAAATTGTCTGCTATTTCTAAAGCTTGTTCTCCGTGATCTGGTTGAGAAATAATTAAATTATCAATATCTACGCCTAAGTTTGAAGCATAAAAACGGTCAAAGGCGTGCTCTGCATCAATAAAAGCAGCTATGCCGCCTGCTTTTTGTGCTTCTGCTATTGCGTGAAGTGTTAGTGTTGTTTTACCTGAAGATTCTGGACCATATATTTCTACAACCCTTCCTCTGGGGTAACCACCAACTCCTAAAGCTAAATCTAGACCTAAAGAACCTGAAGAAATTGCTTCTACTTCCTCTACAACAGAGTCGCCCATTTTCATAACAGACCCTTTGCCATAAGTTTTATCTAATTTGTCTAATGTTAATTGAAGCGCTTTTAATTTTGCTTGTTTTTCTTTATCTTTTGACATAAATCTAATTTGTTTTTCCTGTTTGTATTTCAGTATCACAAGGTACAAAATTAGAATAGTTTTTTTTATCAGAAAAAGATTATTTTTGATTCGTTTTTTTATTTTAATGAGTACTCACAGACACTTTATATTTCATAAACCTTACGGAACTATTTCTCAGTTTGTAAATCCTAATAAAAGGAAAAAAAAACTGCTTGGAGAGCATTACAATTTTCCCGAAAAAACAATGGCTATAGGTAGATTAGATGTTAATTCAGAAGGATTACTTCTGTTGACTACAGATGGAAAAATAAGTGAATTTATAAGAAGTAAAAAAATAGAGAAAGAGTATTATGTACAAGTAGATGGTAATATTACAGAAAAAGCGGTTAAGAAGTTAAGACAGGGTGTTGAAATAGGTTTTGATGGAAAAAAGTATATAACAAAGCATTGTAATTGTTCAAGTATAAATAAACCTAATTTTAAAAATAGATCGCAGAAAATTAGAGATGATAGGCATGGTCCAACTAGTTGGATTTCTATAACTATAAAAGAAGGCAAGTTTAGACAAGTTAGAAAAATGACCGCAGCAGTGGGTTTTCCAACCTTAAGATTAATAAGAGTTAGAATTGGAAAAGTTTTACTAGAAGGAATTAATTTAGGAGAGGTAAAAGAAGTAAAAAGTTTTGTTTAGCATTTCAACATTTTAATATGAGGAATATCATCTTCTAAATATTGTTTTCCTTTTTGAACGAAACCTAAGTTATTGTAAAAATTTATAAGATACGCTTGAGCTGAAATTAAAATTTCTTTTTCTTTGAATTTTTTTTCTATAAACTCTATTGAGTTTTGAACAAGATGATCTCCATATTTAAATCTTCTATATTTTTTTTTCACTATAATTCTCCCAATGCTTGATTTTGAAAAATAATCTCCTGGTTTAAAAACCCTTGCATAAGCTATTAATTTTGAATCTTTATACCCTAATACATGATATGCTAATTGATCTTTTCCGTCTAAATCTAAATAAACGCAATCTTGTTCTACTACAAAAACCTCTGATCTTAATTGTAAGACGGCATACAAATCTTGAGTAGATAATTGATTAAAATCTTTTATTTCAAAATTTAACTCAGACATCCTGTAATTTTATCAACTCTTTTCTGGTGTCTACCTCCCTCAAACTCTGTATCTAAAAAAACTTCTACCATTTTTATTGCTTGAGGAATAGAAGTAAATCTAGCAGGTATACATAAAATGTTTGCATTATTATGTTGTCTTATTAATTCTACTATTTCTTTCGTCCAACATAAACCAGCTCTTACCTCTTTATATTTATTTGCTGTCATAGCAACACCGTTAGCACTTCCACATATTAATACTCCTAAAGAAGATTTTTTTGAAACAATATCTTTTGCTACAGGATGAACAAAATCGGGATAATCTACACTACTATTTGTGTCTGTACCATGATTGTTTACTGATATATTTTTACTTTTTAAAAAATCTACAATAGCAAATTTATAATCTGTGCCAGCGTGATCGTTCCCTATAGATATATTCATAAACTATTTATTTATATAATATTTATAATAAACAAAAATACAAATAGATAAGGTTATCAACAGTTGTAGAATTAGTATTTTAAAAAATTATTATTAACTTTTTGTTTATCAATTAATTAATACTCTTACCTTAATTGTTAAGAACTAACAACAATCTTTTAAAAAAAAATTTTTATTATTCATTTAATTTTTTGTGTAAACTATTAATTAAAATAATCTAAAAAACTTTTCATTTTTTAATATGTATTTATAAACATTTTTAAAGGGTTAAAAGAAGAGTTATTAACTATTAATTAATTAAAAATTATTGTTTATATCATAATATATATATGTTAATAAATATAAAAATTAATTGATTTAAAAGATATTAAGTATCTAATAAGATGTGAAAGATTTTTAATAAGTAACAAAAGCAAATTATATAGTTCTTTTATATATTAACTATTCACAATACATAATATTAATTATATATAAAAATTTAAATATTTAAAACAAATAATAATAATATAGATTGTTAATAAAAGTCTTACTATGGAATTAAAAATTGAATAGCGTTAGGCATTATAGATATATTAAAACTATTAATTCCTATTATTTCTCCATCTGCTTCTATAAAAGAGCTACTATTACTTATATTTTTTACAATTATTTGTTTTGTTTTGTAGTTAATCACTTTTTTATGATTTACTATTTTTCCATTATATAGATTTGGTATATTAAAGAGTAATTCAAAGAAGGAAAATTTTTTTACTAAAGTTATATCTAGTAAACCATCTAATGGATTTGGATCTTTTGTTATCTGTAAACCTCCTCCAGAATACTTACACAAACCTACAAGTATCATTAAACATTTTTTATTTAAAGAAAGATTGTTTATTTTAATTTCATATTTTTTATTTTTATAAAAAAATAATCCATATAAACCACTTATTAAAAAAGCAATTGAACCAATTTTTTTAAGATAAGTTAGTTTATTAACTATATATCCATCATAACCCGTTCCTGCTAGATTGTTAAAATATTCTATTTTATTATCTATCATATTTATACAACCAATATCTTGTAAAACTGTAGTGTTTTTTACAATTACATTTATTGATTTTTCAATTGAATTAGGAATATTATACGTTTTTATCCAATCATTCCCAGTTCCTAATGGAATTACCCCAAGTTTTATTTTAGATGTTTTTATATATCTTTGCTTCATTATTCCGTTTACAACATGATGTAAAGTTCCATCACCTCCAACAGAAATAATATTCCTATAACCTTGTTTAATAGCTTTATCAACAAGAATTTCTTCGTGTTTTCTGTATTCTGTGAAAGAATAAGAAAAATTAATATTTTTTAATTTAAGAAAGTGAGTAATAGTTTCCCATGATTTTTTAAAATTAGTATTACCAGAAGAAGGATTAACAATAATAAAAAATGAATTTAACATAGATAATAATATAAAATAATAAGTAAGTAAAAATGATAATTATTTAATAATCTTACTTACACATATAATTTTGTATTTTTCTAAAAATATATAAAGATTGAAGATTTATGAGTAGAAAGAAAAAAAATTACAAAAAAAAAGGTAAAATAATAAAAGATTTAACAAAAAATATATTTAAAATACTTAACACAGATTCCAGTAAACATTACAATTATAAACAAATATCTGCCAAACTTGGTGTATCTGATACGGATGGAAAAACACAAATTCTCCATAAACTTGTAGAACTTACAGGATCTAAAAAAATAAAAGAAATAGATAGAGGAAAGTTCCAAATAAATAATGATAGAAAATATTATATTGGAACCTTAGATATTACATCAAACGGTAACGGTTATTTTATATCAGATGATTTTGAAAAAGATATATTTATTCCTTCTAATAATTTAGGAAAAGGATTACAAAATGATACAGTAAAAGCTTACATATATAAAAGAAACAGAAGTAATAAACAAGAAGCAGACATTGTAGAAATTATTGAAAGAGATAAAACATCTTTTGTAGGTGTTTTACAATTAAGTAAAAATTTTGGTTTTGTTATCTGTGATAACAATAAAATGTATACTGATATTTTTGTACCTAGATCAAAAATAAATAAAGCAGATCATGGTGATAAAGTTCAAGTAACAATTACAGACTGGCCGGAAAATTCCAAAAACCCATTTGGTAAAATCACACAAGTATTAGGTAAACCAGGTGATCATAATACAGAAATACATTCAATTTTATTAGAGTATGGTTTACCCTACGAGTTTGAAAAAGAAGTAGAAGAAGAGGCTAATAAATTATCTTTAAATATCACTAAAGAAGAGATATTAAAAAGAAGAGATATGCGTCAAGATTTAACATTTACAATAGATCCAAAAGATGCCAAAGATTTTGATGATGCTTTATCTTTTAAAAAATTAGATAATGGAAATTTTGAAATAGGAATTCATATTGCCGACGTGTCTCATTATGTTCAACCAGATACAATATTAGACACAGAAGCTTTCAGTAGAGCAACTTCTGTTTATTTAGTAGATAGAGTTGTTCCTATGTTACCAGAAATTTTATCTAACGGAGCTTGTTCTTTACGTCCAAATGAGGAAAAATTAACTTTTTCTGCTGTATTTGAGATAAATAATAAAGCTAAAATTATTAATAAATGGTTTGGTAGAACAGTTACTTACTCTGATAAAAGATTTGCATATGAAGAAGCTCAAGTGATCATAGAAACTAAAAAAAATCACGTGCCTTCTAATGTTTCAATTACAGGAGAAGCATATGATGTTAAAGAAGAAATATCTGATGCTATTTTAAAATTAAATGAATTATCTAAAATATTAAGAGAGAACAGAATGAAAAATGGAGCCATATCTTTTGATAGGGTAGAAGTAAAATTTAATTTAGATAAAGATGCAAATCCTGTAGGAGTTTATTTTAAACAAGCTAAAGACGCTAATAAATTAATAGAAGAATTTATGTTATTAGCTAATAGAAAGGTCGCAGAATTTATAGGAAAAAATAACAATCAACCAAGTAATAAAACTTTTATATATAGAGTTCACGATGAACCAGATATTGAAAAGCTAGCAACTTTACAAAATATTGTTTACAATTTTGGCTATAAAATGGATACACAAACCAGAGAAAGTACCACACAAAGTCTAAATAAACTATTAAAAGATGTTCATGGTAAAGCTGAGGCAAACATGATTGAAACATTAGCAATAAGATCTATGAGTAAAGCTGTCTATACCACCCAAAATATTGGCCATTACGGATTAGCTTTTAATTACTACTCTCATTTTACATCACCTATTCGAAGATATCCAGATGTAATGACTCATAGATTATTACAACATTATTTAGATGGAAAAAATTCACCAAAACAAGATGATTACGAAGTAAGATGCAAACATACTTCAAAGCAAGAAGAACTAGCGTCAAAAGCAGAAAGACAATCTATTAAATATATGCAAGTTAAATACATGCAAGATCATTTAGATGAAGAGTTTACTGGAGTAATATCAGGTGTTACAGAATGGGGTATTTATGTTGAAATAACCTCTAACAAATGTGAAGGAATGGTAAGAATTAGAGACATAAAGAATGATTATTACATTTTTGATGAGAAACAGCACGCTATAGTAGGTCAAACAACGAAACATGTTTATCAACTAGGAGATGAGGTAATTATTAAAGTAAAAAACACAGATTTAGAAAGAAAACATTTAGATTTTACACTTATAGAACAATAGATAATTGAAAAAGAAGTTTATTTAATAAAGATTTGATAATTAAAAAAAATGAAAAATTACACCCTATTACTTATTATATTAATCAATACATCATTATTTTCTCAATCTACTAAAACAACATCTCTTGGTGATTTTTATAAAATAAAAATATTTAATGGTATTAAATTAGAATTAATAAAAGACAAAGAAAATAAATTAGAAATACTAGAGGATAAAACAGATAAGGTTAGATTTAAAAACAGTAGTGGTATTCTAAAAATAAGTTTAAAGTTTCCAGATAATTTATCTGTGAATGAGATAAAAGTTAAGTTATATTACAAACAAGATATCCAAGTAATAGATGGGAATGAAGGATCAACAATTACCGGTAACAACATCAATCAAACATATTTAGAAGTTAAAGCACAAGAAGGTGCAACCATCCAATTAGATATAAGCACCAAACACCTAAAGGTTAAATCAATAACAGGTGGTATCATTCAACTTACCGGAAAAACAAAGAACCAAGAATTAGAAGTAGATCTGTATGGTGTTTATCATGGATATGGTTTAGAAACAACAGATAATACAACAGTAAAGTCTGGAATTGGGTCTAAAGCGGAGTTAAAAACTGGAGAAACTCTAAACGCTAAAGTAAGTTTTGGTGGGTCTATTTTATACAAAGGAACTCCAGAAGTAAAACAAACAAAAAAAGTAGCAGGCGGAATTATAAAGCAAATGAATTAATTCATTGAAACGTTTTTGTATCTTTGTTAAATAAAATAACAATTAAACAATGACTTTCAATATATTTCTTTTAGGTATGCCAAGCGTAGGTTCTTGGGTAATAATAGCTTTAGCTCTTTTATTATTTTTTGGTGGAAAAAAAATACCAGAACTTATGAAGGGTTTAGGTGGTGGTATCAAAGAGTTTAAAAAAGCTTCAAAAGACGACAAAAAGGAAGATGAAAAAATAGAAGAAAAGAAATAACTTTATAAAAAACCTAAGAGAAAAACTTAGGTTTTTATAATTTTACAGCAGTTCCTGAAGCTGTTACCATTAACATACCTCCGTTTTTACCAACTGTTTCGTAATCTAAATCAACTCCAATAACAGCATTCGCATTTAACTTTAGAGCCTCTTCTTCCATTTCTCTTAAAGCAGTATCTTTTGCTTCTCTAAGTACTTTTTCGTAAGAACCAGACCTTCCACCTACAATATCTCTTATACTAGCAAAAAAATCTTTAAAAATATTTGCACCTATAATAGTTTCACCAGTAACAATTCCTAAATAGTCTTTCACAGGTTTGCCTTCAACAGTATTTGTTGTTGTTAGTGTCATATATTATTTATCCAGTTTTTTATTTTTTTTCATAGCTTCTCCAATTTGATTACTGGCTGTAAAGCTAGCAACCATATCATTTAACATTTGACTTCCTGCTTGAGGTGAGTTGGGCAACAAAATTAAATTACTGTTTGTTTCTTGACCAATAGATTGAAGCGTATCATAATGTTGCGTTACTACAATTAAAGCAGACGCTTCTTGTGAGTTAATCCCTACTTTATTTAAAACTTCAACAGACTCTTCTAACCCACGAGCAATTTCTCTTCTTTGATCTGCAATACCTTGCCCTTGAAGCCTTTTACTTTCAGCTTCAGCTTTTGCTTTCTCAACAATTAAAATACGTGCGGCATCACCTTCGTATTGAGCAGCTGTTTTTTCTCTATCCGCAGCATTAATTCTATTCATAGCCGCCTTTACTTGAGCATCTGGATCTATATCTGTTACCAATGTTTTTATAATGTCATATCCATACTCCATCATTGCGTCGTTTAACTCTGATTTAACCGCAATAGCAATATCATCTTTTTTTACAAAAACATCGTCTAATTTCATTTTAGGAACTTCTGCTCTTACCACATCAAAAACATATGAAGTTATTTGATCGTGTGGATAATCTAACTTATAAAAAGCTTCGTAAACCTTGCTTTTTATAACCTTAAATTGAACAGAAACTTTCAATTTTACAAACACATCGTCTAATGTTTTTGTTTCTATAATTACATCAAGTTGTTGAATTTTTAGACTCATTCTACCTGCAATTCTCTGAACAACAGGAACTTTTAGTTGGAATCCAGATTGTCTAATATTACTGAAACGACCAAAAGTCTCTATAACAGCTGCTGTTTGTTGTTTTACAATAAAAATTACACCATAGAGTGCAAAAAAGATAAAACCAATAACAATAGGTAAAAAGAAAGAAGACATAAACGTAGTTTTAAGTGTTAATACTAAATAAATTTAGATAAAAGAAAGCTTATCTACAAAATAAGACGCAATAAAAAATTAATGTTACAGATTATGTAGCTATTTCTTTTTTATAGAAGCGTTGTACTTCTTCCATTTTTTTAGTTGCTTTACAGATAATATTTCTTCTAATTTTAAATTTAATTTTTTATTTTTTTCCTCAATAGTACTTATTATAGGTTTAAAAGACTCTGTTACTTCTTTATTGGCTATCTGAAGCGCAGTATAATCTCTATTTTTAATTGCTTCTTTTTGAGCAGCTTCCATTTTTGATTTTCCTTCTGAAAATAAAAAAGTGTTGATTCTTTTAATTTGTTTTAACTCTTTATTGTAGGAATTTAAAATTGAAGAAAATTTTGGATAAGTGTCTGAAGATTTCTTTATTCCAGTTTTTTTTGTAACCTTTTCTATGTTGTAAAAAATTAAACCAACAGCTTTTTCTACATCAATTTTTGGTGCTCTAGGCTGTTGTGCTGCTCTAGGTTGCCGAGGTTGCATGCTTTGTCTTCTATTGAACTGAGAATTGTATTGCGCTTCTGCAAAAAATACAGAAAAAAACAAAAAAATAAAAAGGACTTGTTTTATCATGATAGTGTGTTTATAATTTTATGTATACGAATAATAGACTCTTCCTTTCCTATCATTTCAATAATATCAAATAAATGTGGTCCTTTCATATCACCCACCATAGCAAGTCGAAGAGGTTGCATGATTTTTCCAAAACCCATTTCTTTTGAGGAAATCCAATTTTTAATAATTTCTTCTATAGCAGAAGAAGAAAAATTGTCAATAGAGGAAATTAGAGAGGCCACTTCTTTCATTAATTCTCCTGTATTTTCTTTCCATTGTTTCTTGCTTGCTTTTTCATTGTAAGAAGAAGGTGTCTCAAAAAAGTAATTACTTAAACTCCAAAAATCTTTTACAAAAACAGCTCTTTCTTTAATAAGGGAAACAACTTTCTTTATGAAATCATAAGAGGAGTTTAACCCTTTTTCTTTGAGTATGATTTCATATAACTTAGTCAGCTCATCATTTGTTTTATTTTGAAGGTATTGCTGGTTAAACCAATTAGTTTTATCTAAATTAAATTTTGCGCCTGATTTACTAACCCTTGAAAGTTCAAAAGATGCAATTAAATTATCAAGCGTAAAAAGTTCCTGATCAGTTCCTGGATTCCAGCCAAGTAAAGACAACATGTTAATGAAGGCATCTGGAAAGTAACCATCTTCTTTGTACCCTCTTGAAACCTCACCTGTCTTTTCGTTTGTGTATGCCAAAGGGAAAACAGGAAAACCTAATTTGTCACCATCCCTTTTACTTAACTTTCCCTTACCAACAGGTTTTAAAATAAGTGGAAGATGTGCAAATTTAGGAACAGGCCATCCAAAAGAGTTGTAGAGTAACACATGTAAGGGCAAAGAAGGCAACCACTCTTCTCCACGGATAATATGACTAATCTTCATTAGATAGTCATCAACAATATTTGCCAAATGGTAGGTGGGCATTCCATCAGATTTAAACAAAACTTTATCATCTAACGTATTTGTATCTATATTTATGATTCCTCTTATTTCATCGGCTAAAACTAATGATTCATCTTTGGGTGTTTTAAAACGAATTACAAAATCGTCACCATTTTCAATTCTTTTTTTGGTTACATCATCGGGCAATACTAACGAATTAACTAAACGACCTTTTTCTCTGTTGTGCCAGTTGTATATAAAAGTTTTGCCCTCTAATTCGTGTTGTTTTCTATGCTTATTAAGTTGATCTGATGTGTCAAAAGCATAATATGCATTCCCTTCTTTTACTAACCTTTCTGCGTATTCTTTGTAAATACTTTTCCTTTCTGATTGTCTGTAGGGTCCATATTTTTCATTTTTTCCAGGCCCTTCATCAAAAGGAATATTACACCAATTTAAAGAGTCTATAATATATTTTTCTGTTCCAGGAACATATCTATTCTGGTCCGTATCTTCTATTCTTAAAATAAAAGTACCGTTCATTTTTTTTGCAAACAAGTAGTTATATAAAGCGGTTCTAACCCCACCAATATGAAGTGGTCCTGTAGGGCTAGGGGCAAAACGAACACGAATATCAGATTTCATTTAATGTAAATTTAGATCACAAAGATACCTTTCTAATGTCATATACAAAAAGCATTTTATAGCGTACTTATTTGATAAAAATCTTTGCTAACTATCTTTAAAAAGATATACATAAAAGTGTTATTTTTATTGAAGAATGCAATCACTAATAAATATTGAAAATAAGTTAGCTCTTTTTTATAAAAAGTATTATAAGAACGAGCTTATTAAAGGGTGTATTTTCTTTTTTTCCTTAGGTGTGTTGTATTTAATTATTACAATATATGTAGAGTCTTTATTATGGTTAAAGCCTGTAAACAGATTTATTTTATTTTGGATTTTTATTGTTATAGAGCTTTTATTGTTTTATAAGTTTATTCTCATTCCAATAATCAAATTATTTAAACTTAAAGAAGGAATTAACAATCTTGATTCTTCAAAAATTATAGGGAATCATTTTCCAGAAATTAAAGACAAGCTTTTAAATCTGCTTCAATTAAAACAAGCTAATAAAACTTCTGAGCTTTTAATTGCAAGTATAGAGCAAAAGTCTGATGAGTTAAACCCTTTTCGTTTTTCAGAGTCAATAAGCTTTCGGGCAAGTCTAAAGTATTTAAAATATATATTATTACCGGCAGCTTTCTTTTCATTGTCTTTAATAAACGAGCTAAATTTAGATTTCACACAAAGTTTTAATAGGGTTGTAAATTATCAATCAGAATTTTCACCTCCTGCACCGTTCACCCTATCTTTAATGCCATCATCTTTAGAAGTTATTGAAGGACAATCATATAAGGTTTTAATAGCTTCCAAAGGAAATACATTGCCTAATGAGGTAAAAATCGTTTATAACAATCAAACCTACTTTACCAAGAATGAAGGTGATGGTGTTTTTTCTTTTACATTCTTAAATATAATAAATCCGGTAGATTTTTATTTTGAATCAGGAGAAGTAACCTCTCCTTTTTATAGTATTACTGTTATTAAAACCCCTCTAATAAAAAAAATAAAAATAAAATTAGATTATCCTTACCATACAAAAAAACAAGATGAAACAATTGAAAACACAGGAAATTTTATCCTTCCAGAAGGGACAAATGTTGAGTGGAATATAGACTCAAAACAGACAGACTCCGTTGCTTTTATTGATGGGGAAAGAAGGCTATTTTTCAATAAATTAAAAGCAGATAAATTTAACTATAAGAAAAAGATAACAAGTAATTTAGAATACAAAATTAGTTCATCTAACACTAACCTTAAAGATTTTGAAACACTTTCGTACAAAATAAAAGTTATAAAAGATGAATATCCAACAATAACGATACAAACAAATATTGACAGTTTGTACGGCGGAGAGGCCTTATTTGCCGGAAAAGTTTCAGATGATTATGGATTAAAAAATTTACAAGTTGTTTTTTACGATCAAAGCAAAATAGACAAAGTCAATATAGTTCCAATAAAATTATCAAAAGAAAACACCCAAACATTTTTTTATCAGTTTCCAGGATCTACATCTATCAAAGATGGTGTAAACTACGAAATATATTTTCAGGTGTCAGATAACGACATCATTAATGGAAGTAAATCCGTAATAAGTAAAAAGTATACTTTTAGAAAAAAAACAAATGATGAGGTTCTTCAAGAGCAGTTTAAAAAACAAAAAGAAAGTATCAACACTTTAGAAAACATCTACGAAAACAATAGGCTAGAGCAAGATAAACTACAGAAAATTCAAAACGAATTAAAAAATAAAAAGGACCTTAGTTGGAGAGATAAAAACAAGGTTAAAAAGGTTGTTGATAGACAAAATAAATATAATGAAATGATAGAGCGGCAAGCCGAAAAACTATATAAAGCTCTTGATAAAAATAAATTTAATCAAAGTAAAACCGAAAACTTAAAACAAAGGATAAAAGAACTATTAAAAACCGACAAACAAAAAAGAATACTTACAGAGCTTCAAAAATTGTCAGAAAAAATCAATAAAGAAGATTTAATAAAAAAAGCTGAAAAACTTGCTAAAAACAACAAACAACAACAAAGGAGCTTAGAAAGTTTATTAGAATTAACAAAACGCTTCTACGTTGAAGAAAAAACGATTCAAATAGCGAACAAGCTAGAGGAGCTCTCTAAAAAACAACAGAATTTATTTAAAACTCAAGATGTTAATCTGGAGAAACAAAAAAAAATTAGAAAAGAATTTAAAGATATATCAAAAGAATTAGATCAATTAGTTAAAGACAACCAAGGTCTTAAAAACCCAATGAGCCTTCCTGACTTAGAAGAATTAGAAAAAGAAGTTAAAGAGTCTCTTGTTAAATCTGAGGAGAAACTATATCAAAAAGAGAGCGTTTCAGCAAAAAAAGAGCAGGAAAAGTCTTCAAAAAAAATGCAAGAAATGAGTAAAAAAATACAAAACTCAGTTTCGGAAATGCAGTCTAATAATATAGATGAAAATATAGAGGACCTTAGGAAAATACTAGAAAACCTTCTTATTTTTTCATTTAAACAAGAAGAATCTTTGTTGAGGTTTAAAGAATTATCCTCAGGACATCCAGACTTTGGGAAAGAACTAGCAAAACAAAATCAATTAAAGACATATTTTGAGCACGTAGATGATAGTCTATTTGTGTTATCTATGAGGTTGCCAGAATTAACCTCGAAAATTCAAACAGAATTAACAAATACACATTACAACTTAGATAGATCATTAGAAAATTTTGCTGAAAATCGTTTTGATAGCGGTTCGGCTAATCAACAATACGTTATTACATCAACCAATATTCTTTCTGATTTTCTCAGCAACTTGTTGAGTAATCTACAGAACAGTAAAAATTCATTAGGCAAAAAAGGTAAAAAGAATTCTTTTAGCTTACCTACCTTAATAGAAAAACAAAAAGGTATTTCAGAAAAGTTAAAAAACGGACTCCAAAAAAGCAAAAAAAAGGATCAAGGTGGTAATGAAGGGGAAAAAGGAAAAAAAGATCCTTCTGGTTCAAAATCTACCTCTGAATTTAATGAAGGGGGTCAAAGTGGAGACCTCTTTGAAATATTTAAACAACAGAGTTATCTTAGAGAAACATTAACTAAGATTATGGCTAGGGAAGGAGATTCTAACGGAGCCTTTAAAAAAGTTATAAAATCAATGGAGCAGCTAGAAAACGAAATAATAAATAATGGTTTTACTCAATCTACACTCAAAAGAATGCAACAGTTGGAATATCAATTATTAAAACTTAACACGGCGTTAATTCAACAAGGAAAGGAAAAGAATAAGAAAGCCACACCAAATACTTCAAATTATAAGAACAATAATTTAAAACAACTGCAATTTAAAAAGCAGTTCTATAACCAAATAGAGATATTAAACAGACAATCGTTACCTTTGCAGCAAAATTTTGAAAAGAAAGTGCAAAAGTATTTTTCTAAAAAAACAAAGAGTGATCACATTTAATTCAGAAACATCTTTCACGCTTAAAAATCAAAAGAAGTTAGTAAAGTGGATTAGTGATGTTATATCATCTGAGGGTTTTCAGGTTGGTGAAATTAATTACATTTTTTGTAATGATAGTTACCTTAATAAAATTAACCAAGAGTTTCTGAATCATGACACTTTTACAGACATCATTAGTTTTGATTACACATTAGGAAAAGAAGTTGGTGGAGATATATTTATTTCAATAGAACGAGTTCTAGAAAATGCAGAAAAATTTAATGAAGTGTTTGAAAACGAACTATATAGGGTTATGATTCATGGTGTTTTACACTTTATGGGGTACAAAGACAAAACAAAAAAAGAAAAAACTTTAATGAGAACAAAGGAAGATGAAAAGATTTTTATATTAAACACCTAAAAATCAAGCAGTTATACTTTGTTTCACGTGAAACAATAATGAGTTTACTTAACACAAAATATGATGTAATAGTTGTAGGAGGGGGTCATGCTGGAAGTGAAGCCGCCGCCGCAAGCGCTAATATGGGTGCTTCTACTCTATTAATTACAATGAGTCTTCAAAACATCGCTCAAATGAGCTGCAATCCTGCTATGGGAGGTATTGCGAAAGGTCAAATTATTAGAGAAATTGATGCGTTAGGGGGATATAGTGGTATAGTGACAGACAAAACAGCTATCCAGTTTAAAATGCTCAATAAGTCCAAGGGTCCGGCAATGTGGAGCCCCAGAGCCCAATCTGACAGAATGATGTTTGCCGAGTGTTGGAGGAATATGTTAGAGGGAACAAATAATTTAGATTTTTATCAAGATTCTGTTAACGGACTTCTTTTTGAAGGAAATAAAATCTCGGGCGTAAAGACCGCACTAGGCCTCCATATTAAGGCTAGAACTGTTATTGTAACTGCAGGAACGTTTCTAAACGGTCTAATACATATAGGTGAAAAAACTTTTGGAGGAGGTCGTGCCGGCGAAAGCTCTTCTACAGGAATTACCGAAGACCTTGTTTTAAAGGGGTTTGAGTCAGGAAGAATGAAAACAGGAACTCCTCCTAGAGTTGACGGAAGGTCTCTAGATTATTCCAAAATGGAAGAACAGCCTGGCGATAAAATAACAGAAACTTTTTCTTATTTAGATACAACGCCTTTAGAAAAACAAAGATCTTGCTATCTTACACACACAAATCCTAAAGTTCACGAAATATTAAAAGAAGGTTTTGATAGGTCACCGATGTTTACTGGCAGAATTCAGTCAACCGGTCCTCGCTATTGCCCATCAATTGAAGACAAAATAGATCGTTTTGCATCTAAAGACAGGCACCAAGTTTTTGTAGAACCTGAGGGCTGGAATACGGTAGAGATATATGTTAATGGTTTTTCCACATCGCTACCAGAAGATATACAAGACAAAGCTATTAGGCACATCCCAGGTTTTGAAAATGTTAAGTTTTTTAGATATGGTTATGCTATTGAATATGATTACTTTCCACCAACTCAGCTTACACATTCACTAGAAACTAAACTAATTGAGAATTTATTCTTTGCTGGCCAGATTAATGGAACCACAGGTTATGAGGAAGCCGCCGCTCAAGGCTTAATGGCAGGTGTAAACGCAGCGTTAAAAACTCAAGATAAAGACCCATTTACCCTAAAGAGAAGTGATGCATATATTGGTGTTTTAATAGACGATCTAATCACTAAAGGTACAGATGAACCTTATCGAATGTTTACTTCTAGAGCAGAATACCGAACACTTCTTAGGCAAGATAATGCAGATAGTAGACTAACACCTTTGGGGTATAAATTAGGCTTAGCCTCAAAAGAGCGCTTAGACAGAGTAACCGAAAAACAACAGAAAACAGCAAAGTTTATAAAGTTCTTAGAAAACACAAGCGTTACAAAAGAGCAAATAAATCCAATACTTGATCGGAAAGGACTATCAAGAATTAATCAATCAGTCAAGCTTTATAAGATCACTGCAAGGCCTCAATTAAACTTATCTGATTTTAAGGATTTGGCCTGCTTACAAGACTTTATTCTTTCTGAAAACATCGGAAAAAAAATTATAGAGCAAGTGGAGATTCATCTAAAATATTCCGGTTATATAGATAAAGAAAAGTTAAATGCAGATAAGTTAAATAGGTTAGAAAATGTAATCATCCCTCAGTCTTTCAATTATAAGAAGGTGAATTCTCTTTCTCATGAGGCTAAAGAAAAACTTAGTAAAATTCAACCAACAACTATTTCTCAAGCTAGTAGAATAAGCGGTGTTTCGCCAAGTGATATTTCTGTCTTATTGGTCTATATGGGCAGGTGATTTTTAAAAACAATTAAATGTTCCTCGTGGAACAATATAATATATATGTCACAGAAAATAGACTTTTTCAAAAATTTAAAACCGTATTTAAATTGTAAAGACCATACTGTTTCAGGTGAGGATTATCGCGTTATGTTTAATGATGAGTACAAAATGTTGGTAACAAAGCCAGTTCCTAAAAACCTATCTAATTATTATAAGAGCGAGGATTATATTTCTCATACGGATTCAAAAAAAACTTTTTTTGATAAAGTATATCAAGCTGTAAAAAGCATCACAATTAAACGTAAATTACGATTGATTAATGAAAGTTTGCGTGTTCAAAATAGTTTGTCTAGACCAGAAAAAAACATTTTAGATGTTGGTGCCGGGACAGGAGAATTTTTAAAAGTTTGTAAAAATAATTCTTGGAACGTTTTTGGGACAGAGCCAGACAATGACGCAAGAAATGTTGCTGCACAAAAAGGTATTGCACTTGAGGAGGATGTATCAAAATTTTCAAACCAAAAATTTGAAATAATAACGCTTTGGCATGTTTTAGAACATGTAGAAAACTTATCAGAGTTTATTTCAAATTTAAATAATATGCTTTCCGATTACGGAAGATTGATCATTGCTGTGCCTAATTTTAAGAGTGAAGATGCAAAGTATTATAAAGAATTTTGGGCAGCATTTGATGTTCCTAGGCATTTGTGGCATTTTTCTCAGCAATCAATTCATCGTCTGTTTTTAAAGGAGCAGATGTTCGTCGAAAAGACAATTCCTATGAAATTTGATTCTTATTATGTTTCTCTCTTGAGCGAAAAGTACAAAAACGGAAAGACAAACTTTATGAGTGCTATCTTCAGGGGATTCATTTCAAATTGGAAGGCAAGGGCTTCTTCTGAGTATTCCTCTTTGATTTATGTTATAAAAAAGCAAGAATAGCGACAACAACGCCTTTTAAGCAATCCTTTCACCTTTTTTAAGCAATACGTTATTAAAAAAAATAAAACTGTTTAAAACAGATGTTTAAAACGGTTTTACAATCAGGTTTTCCTATGCATTTTATTTATTGCATCAGTTTTAATTATGACATTAGAAAAACTCCAAAAAGGGTAATGATAAAATAGACTGCTAGCGTCATCGCTCCTGTATAATCTTTTGCCAAACGTTGGCCAATAAGTAAGAAAATTAAGGCAACAGCAGAAAGTTCTACTCCTATTAATGCAATTTCTTTGAGACCAGATGAGTAAATCTGATAAGTTCCGATGATCATTAAAATACCCGCAGCTATTTCAATTGTTAAAATAATAGCGAGTAACATAGGAACATTATTTCTTAAAGGAGAATCTTTAAAATGAGATTTTATAAATCCAATATTTCCTTTCCAGTCTGTTATTTTGTCAATTCCAGATTGCATAAAAGTAACAATTAAAAAAAGTAAGATTAATATTTCTGTTGGATGGTTTGATAGAATTTTCATTTGATATAATTCGTTAGGTTTTTGTTGGCTAATTTAATGTCTTTTATTGTAATCATAGAATTGTTTATAAATTGGATGGACTTGAGATATTTTTTTTGATCAAAAAAACATAAAACATTGAAATTGAGTGTTTTAATTTATTAAATTTTTCCTTGAAGAAAACTTCTCTTTAATTTTAGCAACAATGGTTTGTGCTAATTTTTCCTTGCTTTCTTGAGTCCATCCCCCTACATGAGGCGATAACAAAACATTTTCAGCTGCAATCAAATATTGAAATGCATCGGGCATTAGATTTTTAGAAAATAGATTTTCGAAGGAGGACTTTTCATACTCTAAGACATCCAATCCTGCACCCAGTATTTTCCCAGATTTTAATGCCAAAATCAAATCTTTTGTTACCACAGATTTCCCTCGAGCTGTATTGATCAACCAAAAATTCTTTCTAAAACTTTTGATAAATGAAGTATTTATCATTTTTTCTGTAAGTGCTGTTTGTGGAGTATGAAGGCTTAAAACCTCTGCTTTTTCCTGCAGTTCCTCTAAAGAAACTTGTTTGCAATTTTCATCACCAACAGATGGTTTGATGTCGTAACATAAAACCTCAACATTAAAACCACGAAGTTTTTTTGCGAAAGATTTTCCCATATTTCCATACCCAATTATGCCGACTGTTTTCCCATCTAATTCTACCCCTCTGTTTTCTTCTCTAAGCCAAAGCCCTTGCTTAACTTCTTTGTCTGCTTTATTAAGATTATTAAATAGAGACAATAACATCCCTAACGCATGTTCACCAACAGCATTTCTGTTTCCTTCAGGCGCAGCAATTAATTCTATTTTTTTTGTTAGAGCGTATTCACAATCTATATTTTCCAGACCAGCCCCTACTCTAGCTATAAATTTAAGTTTTGTTGCTTTTTTTAAAAATGATTTGTCAATAGCGAAACGACTTCGTATGACAATTCCATCATATCTACTTATTTTTTGTTCAATATCGGATTTAGAAGAAGAGTAGTCTTCGTAGTTCTCAAACCCGGCAGATGCTAACTGCTCAATTAAAGAAGGGTGATTGGTGTCTATATGTAGTATTTTCACAAATCTAGTATTGTTCTTTTTTATTGGGGAAGTTTTTACTTTTTACGTCAGAGATATAGTTTTTAAAAGCAGCTGTCATTTCCTCATATAAATCTAAGTATCTTCTTAAAAATCTAGGATTAAATTCGTGTGTCATTCCCAACATATCATGGGTTACTAACACCTGACCATCAACCCCACCTCCAGCGCCAATTCCTATAACTGGGATAGAACTAGAGTCAGCAACTTTTTTTGCTAAAGCAGCTGGCACCTTTTCTAAAACGATTGCAAAACACCCAAGTCTCTCTAGCATTAACGCATCTTCCAATAGTTGTTCTGCCTCCTGATCTTCTTTAGCACGCACAGTGTAGGTGCCAAATTTATAAATTGATTGAGGAGTTAAACCTAAATGCCCCATCACAGGAATACCTGCGTTTAATATTCTTTTTATAGATTCTTTTATTTCGCTACCACCCTCTACTTTTATTGAATGCCCTCCGCTTTCTTTCATAATTCTAATAGCAGAACGTAGCGCCTCTTTTGGATCAGATTGATAAGTTCCAAAAGGTAGGTCTACCACTACTAAAGATCTATCAACAGCTCTAACAACAGAACTTGCGTGGTATATCATTTCATTTAATGTAATTGGTAAAGTTGTTTCATGACCAGCCATAACATTAGATGCAGAGTCCCCAACAAGAATTACATCGATACCTGCACCATCTACAATTTTAGCCATGGTATAGTCATATGCTGTTAACATTGAAATTTTTTCTCCATTAGCTTTCATTTCTACTAATGACCGAGTAGTAATTCTTTTGTATTGCTTTTTAGCTACAGACATAATTTTTTAATTAAGGTTTTGTAAAAGTACTAAATATCATAATATATGTGTACTGCTTAAAAAATAAAGAAAAGCACTTCTTAATAAATCATAATTTTTTTTGCCAACCTTTTTGTTATCCAAAGTTCTTTAGCCTTTGAAAAAAATAAAACAATGTATCTTTGATACAAGATTATAATGATAATTTAATCACTTGTTTTGCAAAAATTAGACCCAAATAAATGGATAGATAAATACTCAGACTATCTTTTTAAATACACTCTCGCAAGGGTTAGTGATTATGAACTTTCAAAAGACATTGTTCAAGACACTTTTTTTTCTGCATTAAAATCCGCAAAGAATTTTGAAGGAAAGGCAACCGAAAGAACCTGGCTGGTATCAATTCTTAAAAGAAAGATAATTGACTATTACAGGAAGATTAATTCTAAAAAAGGGAAAGCAGAAGTTAGGATGAATTTCTATAATGAGGGTGATAATGAGGGTGATTGGTTAGAGGAGAGAGTTCCTCAAACGTGGGACAATATGGCCGAAAAGCAGTTGGAAAATAAAGAACTTCAAAATCAAATAAATTCTTGTATAGACAAGCTGCCAGAAAAATATGCAATGGTCTTTAAAATGAGAACGATACAAGAGATAGATACAGATGTTATATGTAATGAATTAGAAATCACTTCGTCTAATCTATGGGTCATAATTCATAGAGCTAGAACTCAGTTAAGAAGGTGTTTGGAAGATAATTGGTTTAATAAATAAAAAATGTTTAAAAAACTAAACATAACATGTAAACAAGCGGTTGCTATTTGTGACAAAAGCCAGTACAAAGAAGCTACCATTTTTGAAAAAATACAGCTAAATATCCATTTTCTATGCTGTAAAATTTGTACTAAATATTCAAAACAAAATGTATTTTTAACAAAGCTTTGCAGAAATAAATCCAACGATGATAAAAAGAAACAAATCTCGCTTTGTATGACCCCAAGCGAAAAAGAGTTTTTAAAAAAGGAGATAGAAAAAAGATACGTAAAAGAATAGTTTAATTTTTTATAAGAGCATGAATTTTCTTCCAGAAAAAATAGATGAATATGTAGTTGATAACTCGCAAAAAGAACCTCAAATACTTCAAGAATTAACTAAAGAGACCTGGCAAAGAGTGCTCAATCCTAGAATGTTAAGCGGTGCCTTTCAAGGACGAATCTTATCAATGATTTCTAAGATAATTAACCCGAAAGATATTTTAGAGATAGGAACTTATACAGGATATTCTGCTATCTGTATTGCTGAAGGAATCTCTAATGAAGCAACAATTGACACCATAGACAAAAACGAAGAGCTCGAGGATATTCAAAATAAATATTTTAAAAAATCTGGATTTAGAGATCAAATTAAACAACATATTGGAAACGCACTAGAGATTATTCCAACGCTTGATAAAAAATTTGATTTAGTATTTATAGATGCCGATAAATCAAATTATTGCAATTATTTTAACCTAGTAATAGGTAAAATGAAAAAAGGAGGGATTATTTTATCAGATAACGTTTTGTGGAGCGGGAAAGTTTTAGAAAAATTAGACAAAAAAGATATCGATACGAAAGCGCTCCTAGAGTATAATCGTTTATTAAACTCAGATCCAAGAGTAGAGACTGTTTTGTTGCCAATTAGAGACGGTCTTTCAATTAGTAGAGTTGTATAAAAAGAACGTATCCTGGAAAAATCAGCTTGTGATATGAAATTGTTTACTCTTTAGAAGTTTCTCTTAATAGGGCCTGTAATCTTATCTAACCCTTCTTTTGCATCCTTTATTTCCTTTTTAATATCATTTGTTATGCCAGCGTCTAACCCTTGGTCTTTTGCACTGTCATTTATTTCTTTTTTGATATCATTCGTGGCCTCTTTTACTTGCCTTATTCCTTTGCCCAACCCTCTTGCTATCTCAGGAATTTTATCTGCACCAAAAACCATAACCACAATTAAAACAATGATAAAAATTTCAGGTCCGCCAATAAATAAAAAATTAACATACATAAGACTACAAAGATAGCAAAGATTGAATATAAAAATGGGAATAATTCAAGAACTGTTATTGCGTTTATTTTTTTATCAACATCCGCTTTATTTCGTTTAACTTCATAAGCGCTTCAATAGGTGTTAAGATGTCTAAATTGGTTGTTAAAATTTCCTCCCTTAAGTCTTCCAATAAGGGATCATCTAGTTGAAAAAAACTAAGCTGCATCTCATCTTGCTGTACCTCTTTTAGCGTCTCTTTTACCTCTTCACTTGTTTGATTTTTTTCAAGCTGTTTTAGTATTTTTGAAGCTCTATGAATTACTTGATTAGGCATACCTGCCAATTTAGCGACATGAATTCCAAAACTATGATTGCTTCCTCCAGAAACTAATTTACGCAAGAAAACAATGGTGTCTTTAAGCTCCTTAATAGATACATTAAAGTTTTTTATACGCTCAAAAGTTAGGGTCATTTCATTCAATTCATGATAATGCGTGGCAAATAGTGTTTTTGCCTTTGAGGGATGCTCATGAAGATACTCAGCAATAGCCCAAGCAATAGAAATTCCATCGTAGGTAGAGGTTCCTCTTCCAATTTCATCCAACAATACTAAACTTCTGTCGGAAATATTATTAAGAATTGAAGCTGTTTCATTCATTTCTACCATAAAAGTAGATTCACCCATAGAAATATTATCGCTGGCTCCTACTCTAGTAAATATTTTATCAACTACACCTATTCTTGCATTTTGGGCCGGAACATAACTACCCATTTGTGCCAATAAAACAATTAGTGCTGTTTGTCGAAGAATGGCAGACTTCCCAGACATATTCGGCCCAGTAATCATAATAATTTGTTGTTGGCTTCTGTTTAACACAACATCATTAGCAATGTATTCTTCACCAATTGGTAATTGTTTTTCAATAACTGGATGACGACCGTTTTTAATTTCTATTTCGGTACTTTGGTCTACAATAGGACGAATATAATTATTAGAAATTGCCAACACAGCAAAAGACAGCAGACAGTCTATTTGGGCAATTATTTTAGCGTTTTGCTGAATAGGCTCTATAAATTCAATAATTTCTTGAATTAACCTTAAAAACAACTGTCGTTCAAGTTCTTGAATTTTTTCTTCAGCGCCTAAAATTTTAGTTTCGTATTCTTTAAGCTCCTCTGTTATATATCGTTCAGCATTTACAAGAGTTTGTTTTCGAATCCATTCTTCAGGAACTTTATCTTTGTGGGTATTTCTTACCTCAATATAATAACCAAAGACATTGTTAAAGGCTATTTTCAAGCTAGGAATAGCTGTTTTTTTGCTCTCACGAGCCAACATATTGTCTAAATATTCTTTTCCAGAAGTAGAAATAGCTCTTAGCTCATCTAATTCTTCAGAAACCCCATTTGCAATTGCATTTCCTTTATTTATATTAACAGGAGCCTCGTCAAAAAGGGCGGTATCAATTTTTAAAATTACTTCAGCACAATCTAAAATTTCGTTTCCTAATTTATTTACGGAGGTGTTTTTGCTTGTTAAAGCTTCTTTTTTGACGGGTAAAATTGCCTTTAAAGAGTTTTTAAGTAAAACTAACTCCCTAGGAGAGATTTTTCCTGTAGCAACTTTGGAAACTAAACGCTCAATATCACTAATCTGATGTAACTGAAACTTAATGGTTTCGGAGAAACTGTCATTTTCAATAAAGTGCTTAACCAATTCATGCCTGTGTTGAATTTTTTTAACATCTTTTAAAGGAAGCGCTAACCATCTTTTCAACAACCTTCCTCCCATTGGAGAAATTGTTTTATCAATGACATCTAATAATGTTACGGCATTGTGTGATGAAGCGTGATATAGCTCTAAATTACGAACAGTAAAACGATCCATCCAGATATATTTATCTTCCGCAATTCTGCTAATATTTTGAATGTGTTTTAGGTTGTTGTGTTGCGTCTCTGACAGGTAATATAATACTGCACCAGCAGCTATAATACCCTCAGGAATTTCTTGCACACCAAAACCACGTAAAGAGTTTACACCAAAATGATTGTGTAAAGAATCAACACTATATTCTTTTTGAAAGACCCAGTCGTCAAGGAAAAAAGTATAAAAACGGTCTTCAAAAAGTTCTTTAAATTTTTTTTTGAATTGTTTTTGAACTAATACTTCAGAAGGATTGAAGTTTTGTAGCAGCTTGTCTATATATTCTTCATTTCCTTGAGCTAACAAATATTCTCCAGTAGAAACATCTAAGAAAGAAACTCCTAGTAGTCGTTTTCCAAAATGTACCGCAGCTAAAAAATTATTAGACTTTGATTGAAGCACTTCATCATTTAAAGATACTCCTGGGGTTATTAGCTCTGTAACACCACGTTTTACGATGGTTTTGGTCATTTTTGGGTTTTCTAACTGATCACATATTGCAACACGCATCCCAGCTTTTACCAATTTTGGCAAATAAGTGTTTAGAGAATGGTGAGGAAATCCGGCCAAAGCTGTCTCAGAATCGCTTCCAGCGCCTCTTTTGGTAAGAATTATTCCTAATACTCCTGCAGCTTTTTTTGCGTCTTCACCGAAGGTTTCATAAAAGTCACCAACTCTAAAAAGCAACATAGCATCAGGATATTTAACCTTGATTGCATTGTACTGCTTCATTAGGGGTGTTATCTTTTTGGGCTTAGATTTTGCCAAATTTCAGAATTTTTCAGTTAGTTTTACTGTTGTTTACTACAAGTGTTTAAAGATAGAACTTTTTATGAGAAAACTAAGAAATAACGAACTAGGACGTATCTCGGTATCTGAGTTTAAAAACACCACAAAAACACCAATTATTGTGGTGTTAGATAATATTAGAAGTTTAAACAATATTGGCTCTGTATTTAGAACAAGCGATGCTTTTTTAGTTGAAAAGATATATTTGTGTGGCATAACAGCCACTCCTCCTCATCGAGAAATTCATAAAACAGCACTAGGAGCAACAGAATCTGTAGATTGGGAGTATAAAGAAGACACGTTATCTCTTGTAAGAGCATTAAAATCTGAAGGCATTACAGTAGCTTCAATAGAACAGGTTGAAAATAGCGTGATGCTAGATCATTTTTCTTTTGAATCAAATAAAAAACTTGCTATTGTGTTTGGAAACGAGGTGAAGGGAGTTCAACAAGAAGTTGTTTCAGAATCAGACTATTGCATTGAAATCCCTCAAAAAGGAACTAAACACTCCTTAAATATTTCTGTGAGTTGTGGCGTGGTACTTTGGGATCTCTCTCAAAAAATTAAGTAGGGTCTATATACCTAGTATTATTTTTGCAATCATAAAATAAATTAAAATTCCAAAAATATCATTACTAGTGGTAATAAATGGGCCTGTAGCAATTGCCGGGTCAATTCCTTGCTTATTTAAAAATAATGGAACAAAAGTGCCTATTAATCCTGCAACAATAACAACCGCTACAAGAGAAACAGAAATAGCTAATGCAGTATTAATATTTCCAACAGATAACCATACAAATAGAAATAAAAAGAGGGCTAAAACAATTCCATTTAGCGTTGCCAATAACATTTCTTTTATTAGTCTACTATTTATGCTTCCTTTTACATCATCATTTGCTAATCCTTGTACAATAATAGCTGATGATTGTACACCAACATTACCTGCCATGGCAGCGATTAAAGGGGTAAAAAAGAATAAAATAGTATTTTCGCTAAAGGTGTTTTCAAACATTTGCATAATTAAAAAAGCACCTACTCCACCTAAAAGACCAAGAAATAACCAAGGTAATCTTGCCTTAGTTAACTGAAGAATACTGTCATCTGCTTCAACATCTTGAGTTAAACCAGCTGCTAATTGGTAATCCTTATCTGCTTCTTCTTTGATTACATCAACAATATCATCAATGGTAATTCTCCCTAATAAAATACCGACATTATCAACAACAGGAATGGCCTCTAGATCATATTTTCGCATTTTGTTAGAAACTTCGTCTAAGTTATCATGAACATTTACAAAATCTACATTAGGAATATATACTTCTGAAATAGCTGTTTTTGTAGAAGTTATTAAAAGATCTTTCAAAGAGAGCCTCCCTTTCAGTTTGTCTAAGTCATCAACAACATAAATAGAGTGAACCCTAGTTACTTTTTCTGCCTGCATTCTCATTTCACGAACACATTTAAGAACGCTCCAGTTTTCATTCACTTTCACCAATTCCTTTGCCATTAAACCTCCAGCAGAATCTTCATCATAGGTAAGAAGTTCCTCAATTTCTTTAACCTGTTCTTCATCTTCAATTTGAGACATTACAGCCTCTTGTCTTTCTTCTGAAAGTTCTCCTATAATATCTGCGGCATCATCAGAATCTAACTCTTCAACCTCTTCAGCAATTTCTTTAGCAGAAAGGTTTTGAAGTATTTTTTCCCGAATATCTTCGTCTAACTCCATTAAAACAGCCGAAGTTTTTTCGCTGTCAAGAAGTTTTATAATATAAACCACCTTGTCAAAAGATAGTTCGTCTAGAATTTCAGCAACATCAGCATAATGCATTTCTTCAAACAAACCAATTATAGACTTGTTTTTAGAACCCTCTATGTAAGAGGTTAGTTTTTCTAAAAATTCTGTAGTAATCTCAAATGACATCAGTTGCTATTTTATGCGTGAGTTTAATAAACTCGTTTACAGACAATTGTTCAGGTCGCATCGCAAATATAGTATCTTCTTTTAAGGTATCCGAAAGTTTGAAAGACTTTAAACTACTTCTCAACATTTTTCTTCGTTGATTAAAAGCTGTTTTTACGACTCTAAAAAATAATTTTTCATCTACAGGTAGAGAAAAATCCTTTTTTCTAATAAGTCTTATAACTCCAGAGTCTACTTTTGGCGGAGGATTAAAAACAGATGGCGGAACAGTAAACAAATACTCTACATCGTAAAAAGCTTGAGTTAATACAGAAATAATTCCATACACCTTACTTCCTTCTTTTTCTGCAATTCTTTTAGCAACTTCTTTTTGAAACATACCAGATAATTCGGGAATATATTCTCGATTTTCAATGGCTTTAAATATAATTTGAGAAGAGATGTTGTAGGGGTAATTTCCGATAATAGCAACTTGCTTTTTATTAAAAAAAGTTGGGACATCTTGTTTTAAAAAGTCTCCTTCAATAATTTTAAATTTAGTATTTGACGTGTCTAGTTTTACATGCTCATTTTTAAAATCATTATTTAAGTATGCAACCGAATCCCTGTCAATTTCTATAACATTAATTTGTGCCTCACTTT
>Ga0213868_10000655_pt1 | contig 32979 bp, 32 predicted proteins | sample PICome_9_FD_160087 | JGI IMG/M metagenome (GOLD analysis project Ga0213868, IMG submission 160087) | Coastal seawater microbial communities near Pivers Island, North Carolina, United States - PICO127 | ecosystem: Environmental > Aquatic > Marine > Coastal | place: USA: North Carolina...
CGATCTACGGATCACCGCAAAGCCTAGCAGCATAAAGTCGCCACAAACCACCACCGACGAGTCTAACGAACGCTCTACAATAAAACTACGAAAACACTGGCTCCGAAAAGGAGACCACTCCATTTGGATGACAACGGCGATCAGATAGCTGTCGATGAGGAACAACTCGTGGCAATGGTTGAGAGTGGCCAACTCGGTTCAGAGAACTTGTTATGGCGAGAGGACTTCGACGAATGGCTGACATGCGGCAATGTGTTTCCTGACGCTTTTTCTGAAAAGGAAACGGAACCAAAAAAGCCACGCCTTTTGATGGGCGACGCTGTGCCTGCATACACAGTGGAGGGCTCTGGCATCGGCAACGACATGGAGCCTCAACTCATAAGGCACCTATCGGCTCCCCTTTACCGGGTTAAGGGATATATGAAGTTCCTCGGTGTCCTGAATATGTTGAGCTTTTGGATGATCATTCCCATAATCGCCGGCTTGAGATTGTTTAAAGCGGCGGACTGCATTTCACGGGCCCATGTCACAGGGGATCGTGAAGAGTTTATTCGAGCCCAGGAAGCTATTCGGTCCTTCTTTAATCTCATGGCCTGGATGGCTTTTCTTGCAATAGCTCTGCTTATCTTGCAAATTATCTCCATTTTCGTTCTGGTGTCTTCTATTCCGGAAGATAAGGAGTACGAAATAAACCCCATGGATTTTGAGGAAGTGAGCATTGACCTGAACTCTTAGAGTGGACTTTCCTCAATTGAATCGGACAGAGGAACGGAGTTTTGCGGGGCTACACCTATGTTTAAGCCTTCCTAGACAATGACTCGATAGCGTTTTCGCGAGAGTTTCTCTTGGCCCCCGACTTCGCACTCCTGAGCTTGAGAAGTCCGCAGAGATCGTGGCCACGCTCATGCTGCTAGCCAAAAGCTGGTCACCGATCGAATAAGTCTCTCATAAAGCGCGAGGTAATTATCCACAGTGCGGCCCTCACTAAACTCCAGCGACCTCACGAATCCTTTCTTTCCATTGCGAGCCCATAGCTCGGGATCCTCTAACAAGCGTCGGAGACCGCCAGCGATTGATTCAGCGCTTTCCGGGTCGACCAAACAAAGCCACCTCGCTATCCGCGCTGCCAACGTCTCGCAAGCCTTTCACGTTGGCGGCCACGACCAGCAAACTGGCGTTCATGGTCTCGACTGTGGCAATGATTTGCGGAAACGGCTTAGCCGAGAATTGTGGACCGCCTGGCGTCGTGTCGGGCCTGTGGCGGCCGAGGAGTATGTGCTCAATCTAACAGATGAGGAACGAGCTTGGCTTGCCGAAGAAATTCGTTGGCCCGATGGGCCGGTGTTTCTAGGGCTTCTTCTCCAGCCACGCCTTCAGTTCGGCAATCTCTTCTGGTTTTAGCCGTCGGTTTGGAGGCATGTAACCGAAATCAACCATGACCCGAATGGGATGTGAGTGTGTCTGATAGAGGGCGTCGCGGTCTGCATCATCTTCCGTTGAGTGACATCGAGCGCAGAACTTAAACGGAATAGGTTCACCAAAGTCCGCTGGTTTCTCCGTTAGGAACTGAGGGCGAGACCGCGGCTGCTCGGCGATGTGCTGATTAAAGGCAGCTGCCAGCGGCGCATCGAGAACGAGGTCTTCTCGCGTCGGGTGAATTGCGAGAGGGCCAGACGAGTGACACTTGTAACAACTCTCACCATCGAACCTCGGCCCTGAGGGTTTGAGCGTTGCGTAGTAGTCGAGCGCTGGGTCAACGGTGAGATCTTGGACGATAGAGTAATAGCCCCAGCCCATACTTGAGGCTGCCCGTTGCACGAGCAGATAAACGCGAGCCGTGTTGTTTGCGAATGCTGAGACGTGATTGAGCATCGGTTGCCGAATCACATCTTCCTGAGTGCTAATGAGTCCGACGTCAGAAATAGGTACCGCCTTGCCCTGGTCAAAGAGCTCCTTTGCTTGGACCATGTAAGCCTTCACCTCGTCCTTCGACAGTCCGTTCACCTTTGTCGGTGTGTGCTCAGGCAAGGAGACTACCGGTGAGGTCCATGGCTTTCGTATCTTTTCAGCGCCAACGCTTTCCATCATTTCGACAAATCTCTCCGTGGTAAAATGCGACAGATCGAGAGGCGGCTCGAGTAGGAGCCCGGTCTCGGTTGAGACTGCTGGTGCGATAGCTTTGGGTGATTCTTTGGCCTGTTCTGCTGAGTGTAGTGTCAGTTTTCCAAGTATGAGGAGGCCAATTGGAAGGATGCGCCGGAACATAACGTCGCCATGTTTGGATGAACGCGGATTGGCGGTCAAGCACACTCGGCTAGGCGCGTATGCCCCAACGCATCTTTGCTGAGGCAGCCCGGGAATTCCGGCCAATTTCTTCATAGGTTGGGCGAACGATCTCGTTGGCAATCTTAGAGTAGATGCCAGAACGAAAGTTATCGCGGAAATGATGTTTCACGCGACGATCTTCACCGCTGTGGAAACTGAGGATGGCGACGCGTCCACCTTTCTTGAGGCAGTTGGGAAGCTGTTTGAGGAAAGAGTCGAGCGCGGTGAACTCTTCATTCACGGCGATCCGAATGGCTTGGAAGACACGCGCAATCGTTCGGCTTCGTTCTTCATCATCGAAGTGCGGTGGTATGGCAGAACTCACCATCTCTCGAAGCCCCTTGGTCGTTTCGATGGGGAGAGTCGCTAAGATTGCTCTAGCAATATCGCGTGCGTGAGGCTCGTCGCCACCATTCGTCAAGGCATTGGTAAGTTTCTTAAGCGTGCATTTGCCTAACCATTGACTCGCAGGTGCCCCTCGTTCTGGGTTCATGCGCATATCCAACGGACCATCATGCTTGTAGGAGAAGCCGCGCTCTGGGTTATCGATCTGCATGGAAGAGAGACCGAGGTCAGCGAGGAGGAAATCGAGACCCTCTGTCCAATCAAGCTTTCCTAACATCGCGGCAAGGCCAGCGTAGTTGCTGCGACGCACGATAAGGGTATCTTCATCGTAACCTAGCCCGCGAAGGCGAGATTCCGTTCGGGGAAGTTGAAGAGAATCTACATCGAGAGCGAGCAGTTGCCCTCCTGGCTTCAGCCTTGCCAAGATCTCTTGAGAATGACCGCCGTATCCCAGGGTGACATCTGCACCGCGCTGACCAGGCTGGGGAGCGAGACTGTCCAGAATCTCCGACACAAGAATGGGCCGATGCTGACCTGCCGGGGTCTTCCCTGAGGCAATCACCTTCGCGATGGTCTCGGGATCGCGTTCAGGATCGAGCTCCTTATACTTCTGCTCGAACTTCCGTGGGTGTGTCCCACGGTAGCGCTGGCGGCGTTTGAAAGGTTTCTCCGGTTCGTTCATGAAAGGTGACAAAGAACCCATCCGCCAGTTCAATGGGTTCCACCATGGCGAATTTCAAGAAACCGTGAGCCACTCGCTTCAATACCGTCCTGACATCGATGGGTTGCGCGGCGTGGCTGTGTTAGCTGTCTTGGTCTTTCATCTCGATCGCGCTTGGTTGCCTGGAGGGTTTGTTGGGGTGGATGTCTTCTTTGTCATTTCGGGATATCTTATCACGTCGATCATCGTGAGAGCGAATGAGGCGGAATCTTTTTCATATTGGCGTTTCTATCAGCGGCGCATCGCGCGTTTGTTTCCGGCGCTTCTTGCCATGGTTCTGGTCACGCTCGTGGTGGCCAAGGGACTCTACACAAGTTGGGACTTTGCCAATACCTCAGCAGCTTTCTCGGCATCGGTGCTTTCCATTGCGAACTTCCATCAATGGATGCAGGGCGATTACTTTACCTTGTCGGCGGATGCGCAGCCGCTGATGCATTGTTGGTCTCTCTCCGTTGAAGAGCAATTCTACTTAGTATTCCCGTTTCTCTTCTGTGGTCTGAGACGTTTGGGAGACAGGGCATGCGTGGGGATAATAGGTCTTGTCGCTCTGGCGAGTTTCGCGATGAGCCTTTCTTGGCGTTTTGAGCATGCTTCCTCAGGGTTTTACCTCCTGCCTTCGCGTGCCTGGGAGATGCTCGCGGGAAGTGTCTTGGCGATGATTCCGGCGGCACGAAATTCTGACAGGCGCTGGTCCTGCTTTGGGTTCATGCTCATCTTTGGAAGCTTCTTCATTCTTCACGAGGGGCCACAATTTCCCGGGTGGCAGGCCTCGATTCCAGTGTTTGGATCCGTGCTCGTGCTGCGTCACGGAAACATGGGCCTATTGAAATGGATACCGCTGGTCGTTGTTGGACGTGCGTCGTACTCCCTCTATCTGTGGCACTGGCCGGTATTCTCTTTTGTCGACTATGCCGGGCCCTATCAGAGTTCCGAGACCCGTCTCTTGCTCAAGCTCACGCTGACAATATTGTTAACCAGCTTGTCGTATCGTTATCTGGAGAAACCTCTCCGTGTTCGACTCAATCGCACGCAGTCTCGGCGATTCACTTATGGCATTCTTGTCCTGGCCTTGGTTGTGCTGGGGCCTCTGGGCTACACGTTGCGGAAGCAGTATTACGTCGATGGTTCTGATGGGCGTGTCTTTACGCCGAAGGAGCCTACGGGAACCATCGTCCTGATGGGTGACAGCCAGGCTACGATGTATGGCGTGCTTCTACGTGACTTGGCTGAAGAGGCGCAGAAGCGACTGGTGGTTCTCTGTCAGGCTGGCAAGGATCCGCTGGTGAACGGTGGGCTCTGGGAATCCAATTTCCGCAGGATTCAGGTTGAGCGCCCTGATTCTGTGTTCCTTGCCTTCCACTGGGACAAGCTACCTCAGGAGCCGTCGCGCCTCGCGGAGACGCTGGAGTGTCTCAAGCCGCAGGTGGGACAGATCATCTTACTGACCATGCCGCCAGATCGACCCGATCTGGCTTCACGAGAATCCATTCGAGCTGGTGCACGGCCGCCATTCTTCGAGCAGCCTGACAAACGTGCTTTCCGTCAGCGTTTCAATGAACTAGCTAAGGAGCAAGTCGCAGAGAAGGTTCACATACTTGATACTGAGCCGTTCTTTGTGAGGGCGGATGGATCCATTAGAGCCTTTGACTCGGATGGACGTGCACTGTACTACGATCGAAAGCACTTGTCTCACCTTGGAGTGAGTGAGGTAAAGGGTGCTGTTAGGGCGTTGTTCTTAAAGTAGGGTTTACGTAATACCAACTTTTTCTGCTGGCGGGAATGATTCTAAGCTTTCATCTTTCTAGAAGTTGATCCCCTCGCTCTCTAGTCTAACAAAGTAGAATTAAGCTAAGCGATCCAGTCTTGTACGATATTTCCTCCGACATCGGTGAGACGGAAGTCGCGGCCTTGGAAGCGGTAGGTTAACTTGAGGTGATCGAGACCGAACTGATGGAGTAGGGTGGCATGGAGATCGTTGATGTGAACCGGTTTGTCTTCGATTCCCCAACCGATTTCGTCAGTCTTGCCGTAGACTTGGCCGCCTTTGAGGCCGCCCCCAGCCATGAGCATGGTGTAGGCTGTCGGGTGATGATCACGTCCCGTATTGGCGTTTCGACCTTGGCGGTTCTCGCCTAACGGCGTTCTGCCGAACTCGGCGCCCCATACAACCATGGTTGAGTCTAGCATTCCGCGTTGCTTGAGATCCTTGATCAGTGCCGCGACTGGCTGATCGACGGCGCCTGCATTGTAGGTGTGGTTCACGTTAAGCTCGGAGTGTTGGTCCCAACTGGCATGAACGATATTGATAAAACGTACGCCGCGTTCGACCAAACGTCGGGCCAAGAGGCAGTTCTTGGCGAAGGTGTCGTAAGTTTGTAAGCCGGGCAGGGTGCCGCGTCGTTTGTTCGCTTCTTTGGGTTCGGGTCTGCCAACACCATAGGCATCAAGCGTCTGCTTTGACTCACCTGACAAGTCGACCAACTCGGGCGCCGCGCTTTGCATGCGATTCGCCAACTCGTAGTTGGCAATGCGGCTTGCGATCTCGGGGTCGTGAACTTCCTGATAGCGTCGCTGATTGAGATCTCGAAGGGCATTCAATCCTGCTCGCTGCAATTCGGGGGGGAGTCCGTTAGGGTTCTTTAAGTTGAGAACCGGCTCGCCGGAGTTGCGGAAGAGCACACCGGAATAGTTCGATGGCAGAAAGCCGGACTGCCAAAGAGTGGCACCTCCTGAAGAGCCGCGACCGGCAGTGAGGACAACATAGCCGGGTAGGTTCTTTGAAGTGGAGCCGAGGCCGTAATTGATCCATGAGCCCATGGCGGGCATGCCGAAGCGAGACACGCCACATTGCATGAGGAGCTGTCCTGGATGGTGATTGAATTCTTCGCTGTGCAGCGAGCGAACCATGAGTAAGTCATCGGCGCAGGAGCCGAGGTTCGGCAGAAGATCCGAGAATTCCATGCCGCAGTTGCCATGCTTCTTAAACGTGCGAGGCGAGCCCATGAGCACGGCGCTGTCGGGCTTGATGAAAGCGAATCGCGCTTTATCGAGAATCGATTTGGGCAGCTTCTGGCCGTGGAGTTCGTTTAGCTTGGGCTTGGGGTCAAAGAGGTCAATGTGTGAGGGAGCCCCCGCCATGAAGATGAAGATACAGGCCTTGGCTTTAGGCGAATTGTGCGGCCTGAGCGCGGCGAGTTGGTCTGCGTGCGAAGCTGTGGCGGCATTGAGAACGCCGTCATCCGATAGCATGGAGCCAAGCGCTATGCCGCCGAGACCACTTGCCGAGGTGGTGAGAAATTCCCGTCGCGTTCGGGCAATGTGAGAATGATATGGATTCATCTTTGGTTCCTAGTTACGCGTGAGAAACTCGTCGAGATTGAGCAGGATACGGACAGTGGCTGTCAGGGGCGCTTGTTCCGGAGCCTTGGGGGACAGTTTCTCGGCATCTTTGGGATTTTTTCTATAGTAGTCGGTTGACGTTTTTAGCAATCCCTCGAGTTGCTGGACTTCCTCTTTCAAAGGCGAGCGAGATAGGCAGTGGCGGAAGGCGCTTTCCAATGGCTGTTCGTCTTTGGCTACGCGCTTTGCCAGGGCTCGAGCTGCCTCTGTGAAAGTGTCGTTGTTTAGGGTGATGAGCGCGGCGAGCGGCGTGTTGGAACGTGTTCGCTTGATACAGGTCACGTTTGAGTCAGGGCAATCAAACGTGATGAGATTCGGGTGCGGTGCGGTGCGTTTGAAATAGGTGTAGAGGCCACGGCGGTACTTATCGTCTCCTGGGCTAACCTTCCATTTGAAGGCGGAGTTGTAGTTCACATCGGAAACTCCGGCTGGCATTGCAGGGAAGACGCTGGGACCACCAAGCTTCGCGGTGAGCACGTCTGCAACGCCGAGCGAGAGGTCTCGGACGATCTCGGCTTCGACTCGGAATCGGTTCTGGCGTGCTAGTAATCGGTTCTTTGCGTCAATTTCTGATAGATCAAGGCGATGATTCGAAGATTGTCGATAAGTGCTAGAAAGCACGATGGTCTTGATCAGTGCTTTACGAGACCAGCCTCGGTCGATCAACTCAGCTGCTAACCAGTCTAGCAGTTGGGGGTGCGAGGGGCGTTCACCCCGCACTCCAAAGTCATTCAGTGTGGCGACGAGTCCTTCGCCGAACAAGTGGGCCCAGAGATGGTTGACGAGGACGCGGGGTGGAAGGGGGTTTTCACCACTAACAAGCCAACGAGCGAAATCGAGCCGGTCGCCGTCACTTCCTGACCGATGCGTGACCGATGGTAGGGAAGCAAGCGTGCCAGGCTGGACTTGATCTGTGGGCTGCTTAAACTCGCCTCTTCGGAGCACATGGGATTGTCGCCGATCCTTCCGGCGCTCATGCAAGACGCGAATCTTCAATTCTGAGTCTTCTGCTGGAATCGTCGTTTCGTCGCCATTGTTGAAGTAGGCGAAGAGTTGATAATACTCATGGTGCGTGATCTCGTCGAATTTGTGGGTGTGGCAGCGAGCGCAGGTTAAGGTGAGTCCCATCCATGCGGCCCCTACGGTTTCCACACGGTCCATCACCGCAGCGATACGCCATTGCTCTTGATCTGTGCCGCCTTCCGTGTTGGTGAGCGTCTGCCGATTGAACGCGGTCGCGAGATGTTGCTCATGAGTGGGGGAGTCTAACAAATCACCTGCGAATTGCTCGATCGTGAACTGATCGAACGGCATGTCTTGATTGATCGCGTTGATGACCCAATCACGATACTTCCAGGCATCTGGTCGCCCATTATCTTTCTCGTAGCCATCGCTGTCAGCGAAGCGAGCGATGTCTAACCAATGCCGTCCCCAGCGTTCGCCAAAGTGGGCGCTTGCGAGGAGGTTATCGACGAGTCGGGCGTAGCCAGCGTTGCGGTTCTCCGCCATGGCTTCTTTGTAAATGTCGACCTGCTCTGTCGACGGTGGCAAGCCGATGAGGTCATAGTAGAGTCGGCGAATGAGGGTGATGGAGTCTGCTTCTGGCGAAGACTTGATGCCCTCGTCATCGAGCCGAGCGGCGACAAAGGCATCGATAGGGTTCTGAATACTAGAAGCCGCGTTTGTTGTGGGTGGTGCAGGACGATACAAGGGCGTGTAAGCCCAGTGTCGTGGCCAGTCAGCACCTTCGTTGATCCATTGCTTGAGCAAGGCCTTCTCGCCGCTGGTCAATGGCTCTGCCTTGCCGGAAGGAGGCATGACCGTGTCCGGGTCGGTGTGATGTGTCCTAGCGATGATCTCAGAATCGTTGGCCATTCCTGGAACAATGGCGATCTTGCCAGACTTGAGCGTCACTTGTGCGGACTCCAGGTCAGTAAGGCGGAGACCTCCCTTGGCGTCGTCGGGTCCGTGACAGAGGGTGCATTTCTCTGAGAAGATCGGACGGATATCACGAGAGAAGTCGACTGGCGCTGCCCAGCTGTGTGCTGTAGCGACGATGAGAACGATGCTGAGATGGATGGAGAAATGCATCACCAGGATAGATTAGTGAAGGCTACCGTGCTTGCCAAGCCTCGAACTCTTTGGCCAGCCTCGTGCCCCACGTGCCATACCAACTGTAGCCATTGCGGCGCTCATGTTCAATTTCTGCGAGGCTCGCTTTCTTCACGCCATCGCGCCCGCAGAATAAGGGGCGTTGCGTTTCGAGATCGTAGAACCTGCCCCAAAGTGGTGGAGCGTTCTTGTCCTCGACGACGACGCGGTCATCGTCGCGTTTCTCCAAACGAATGCCTCTGATTTTGGAAGACTCGAACCACTGAACGCCTGCCTTGATGGCTTCCGAAACTTCAGGAGAGGGGGAGGGGAGCTTCATGAGAAAACTGAGGATGCCGGCACTTTCTCCACCGCTGAATGACGGCAGCTCGTAACTTCGTGCGCCGACGGGTGCGAGCGTGTCGCGATGATGCTGAGCGCACCAGACGGTGCGTTTCCCTTCGAAGACGATTTGGCAAGCGAGAATACAGGAAATCCCTCGTTTGATGACTTCATCTGCCAGCGTTCGCTGCTTCTGGCTAACGAAAGCGTAGGTGTCCTCGGTAGCGACTGCTTGAAGGAACTCTAGCAAATGAATTATGGTGCCATCGTTAAAGGTGATGTGACGATCATAGCCCTTAGCTCCAGGGGCACGCTGCGGCCATCCGCCGTTGTCATACTGGGCCTCGAGAATGTGCTCTAGGCCTCGGAGGAAGGCCCGCTTTGTTTCGGGCACCTTGGTGGCAGTGTAGGCCTTGGCTAGGAAACGCAGCTCAGTAGTGGTCGCGCTATTGTCAAACGTGCCACGGCTGGCCTTGTCTTTCTCTGAAAGGGCTGACGTCGTGTCTCGGTTCTTTGGCCAGTCGCCATGGTTGGTTTGCCAAGCTAGCACATTGCTGGTGACAGTGAGGCCCTCATCGCTCTGAAACCACGTTCCTGGTTTCTTCAACAGGTCTCGGACCGGCGAAGCGGCCTGACATTGCAGCGCGAGTAAAAGGAGCAGGGGCGCGGTTCTCATGGTGCTATTGGCGCTTCTGAGCGAACATCCATTTGTGGACTTCCTCATCATTGTAGACTTGCCCAGCAATGCCGTGATCTCCGTCGGGAAACTCGGTGTATTTCACTTCGGCCCGTGCTTTTTTCAAGGCCTCGACCATTTTTTGACTCTGTTCGACTTTCACCGTGGGATCCTTGGCTCCGTGAAAAACCCAGACCGGCACCTTCTTGTAGTCGCGTGCGGCCGAGGGATTGCCACCTCCGGCGATGGGCACTGCTGCAGCGAACATCTTCGGTTCGCGGCCTAACAAATGAAAGGTGCCGTAGGCACCCATGGAATAGCCTGTGATGTAGACACGTTTCTCATCGATCGGCAGACTCTTGATAAGATCTTCGGCGATCTTGACGACAGACTGACCATTCTTGCCGCTCCAAGTCTCGTCTTTTTTGGGCGCTTGCGGGGCGATGATAAAGCAACGACGATCGCGATAATTCTTAGAATTAGCGAATGTGTCTGCAGACCACGGCTTCGCCCCGGTCATGACGTCGCCATTCTTACCGTGCAGGTAGATGACCAAGGGAAAGCTCGTTGGCGCGTTTGATAGACCAGGTGAGGCTCTGAGCAGTTTCCGTTCTCCGTAAAACCGGAACTTCAACCCCTCGCTCTCGTGGCGTTCCCAATTACCCGTAACGAGTTTCACGAGCGGATCTGACTTATCGACTTCCTTGTTAGAACCAGCTGAAATCTCAATTCCCGCCTTGTCCGCATTCTCTTTCAGCCATGTTTGATCGGCTTCGGACAGTTTGTCGACAGGCAGTGTGAATGAGCGGCCATCATTGCGGCGCTTGATCGTGACGTTGCCATCACTTACACTAACAAATTCTGCGAGTAGCGTGCGTCCGTCTGCAGAGGTCCACTGACGAAACTCTGCCTTTGAGCTGGCGAGCGTCAGTGCGAAAGCGAGGATTAGAAGGCACTTTATGGCAAGTAGTTTAGCCATGGAGGAACCGAGAAGGAAGTCTCTTTATTTCCTGCTATTTGCTCATCTCGAGCATTCGAAGAATGGGCTCCTCAGCCCGTTTGCGAACCTCTTCATCCATGGTCACCTGGGGACTGAGGTTCAGGAGGCAATCATGAAGCTTCTCCATGGTGTTCATTTTCATGTAGCGACAGTCTGAGCAATTGCACTTGTCGGTTGGGCCCGCGATGAGGTTCTTATCGGGCGCTTCTTTGCGCAGGCGATGGATCATGCCGGATTCTGTCACGACGATGATGTTCTTTGCTTTGCTATTTTTACAGAAAGTGACCATCTTTTCCGTCGAGCAAACTTCATCGGCTAGCATGCGCACCGAATAGGTGCATTCAGGATGGGCCACGACTACGGCGTCTGGGTGTTCCTCCTTGATGCCAGAAATACTATCACGCGTAAACTCGACGTGCACATAGCAGGCCCCTTCCCACAGATCCATCTTGCGCCCGGTCTTCTCAATGACCCATGCGCCGAGATTCTGATCAGGTACAAAGAGGATGTTCCGATCCTTGGGCACTTGTTCCACAAGCTTGACCGCATTACCACTCGTGCAGATGAGATCGGACAATGCCTTCACCGCTGCACTGCAGTTGATGTAGGCCATGACATAGTAGTTCTTGTCTTTATGTTCTTCGAGGTATCTCTCAAGAGCTGGGCCAGGGCAGGCCTGTTCCAGGGAGCAACCCGCGTCTTTGTCAGGAAGGACCACGGTCTTTTCCGGATTGATGATCTTGGCTGTTTCCGCCATGAAGTGAACCCCGCAAAACGCGATGACCTCGGCATCCGTTTCTTTGGCCTTGTAGGCTAGACCTAACGAGTCCCCGACATAGTCGGCAATGTCTTGGATGGGACCCACCTGATAGTTGTGCGCGAGGATGATCGCGCTGCGTTCCTCTCTGAGGCGCTTGATTTCGGATTCGAGATCGATGGGAGAAGCGATGGTGGCCATGGTAATCTATTTCTAGTCTTCGTAGAGGACCTACGATCCCAGAAGGGCACTTGCCAAGGCACAAGTTCGCCTTTGCGAGCGAATTTCCCGTGGACAAGCCCCGACTTCGAGCCGTGGAATACCCATCATGGACGCCCTGCAACAAGAGATCCTCGACATGGGAAAGCGTGCGCGAAAAGCCGCTCTCGCCCTTGCAAACCTGACGACTGCGCAGAAAAACGCCATTCTGCTCTCGATGGCAGATGGGTTGGTTACCTGCCAGGCGGCAATCCTCGAAGCCAATACCAAAGATCTTAAGGCGGCTGAGGAGAACGGACTCAACACAGCGATGATCGATCGACTCCGCCTCGATGCCCCTCGCATTGAAGCCATTGCCGATGGTATTCGTCAGGTAGCCGCATTGCCTGATCCAGTGGGTGAGACTTTGGACGAATGGGATCGTCCTACTGGCATTCACATTGTGAAGAAACGTGTGCCGATCGGTGTCATTGGCATCGTCTACGAATCTCGTCCCAACGTGACAAGCGATGCGGCAGTTCTTTGCTTCAAGTCTGGCAATGCGACCATCTTGCGCGGCGGTAAAGAAGCGATTCACTCTAACGGTGCCATTGCAGATGCTCTCGATTTCGGTGGGCGGGAAGCTGGCATGCCCGAAGGGGCTATTCAACTCATTCGAACGCCTGACCGTGCGACGGTCCGTTATCTCTCGGAAATGGATCAGTATTTGGATCTCATTATTCCACGCGGAGGGAAGGGGCTTATCGAGACCGTTGTGTCATTGGCGAGGATGCCGGTAATCAAACACTATGACGGTATCTGCCACGTCTATGTGGACAAAGATGCTGATCTCGAGATGGCCAAGGCCATTGCCGTCAATTCCAAGACGCAGAAGCCTAGCGTCTGCAATGCCCTCGAAACGTTGTTGGTACATCGTGATGTGGCTGAAGCATTTTATGCGGATGGTGGGCAGGCGCTCCTAGATGCGGGCGTCACCCTTCGTGGGGATGCTACATTGGATAAGGTGCTATCTGGAAAGGTGGAGCAAGCTACGGAGGACGACTGGACTGCTGAATACCTTGATCTCATTCTTGCCGTGAAGACCGTAGAGTCGATTGATGACGCCATCGATCACATCAACACGTTCGGCTCGCGTCACAGTGACTGCATCGTGACCAGAGACGCCGATCTCGCAGAGCGCTTTCTCAACGAGATCGACTCTGCGGCCGTGTTCTGGAATACATCGACACGTTTCAGCGACGGGGAAGAGTTTGGCTTTGGAGCAGAAATTGGTATTAGCACGGACAAGCTCCATGCACGCGGTCCCATGGCATTGCCTGAATTGACTTCCTACAAATACCTGATCACCAGTGATGGGGTTGTGCGCGGTTAGCTGCGGCTTCCCGGAGAATGGGATTGGATTTGAGTGACGGTGAGCAGAATCGATGAAAGCGCTTCTAGATGATATCACGAAGCTTGATGTTGACGCTATTGTGAATGCCACCAACTCGTCGCTAACAGGGAGAAGCTGCGTCGATGGCGCGATTCATTTGGCTGATGGAATAGAGCATCTCCATAAAATGCAGACTCCTGGGAGGCTGCAAGGCGGGGTAGGCTAAGTTGGCCCAGGCCTATAAGCATCCAGCTAAATACATCATCCCCACCGCGGGCCCTATTTGGAATGGTGGTAGTGAGAATAAGGACGACTTGCTAGGATCCTGCTATGTGGGGTCTTTGAAGATCGCCGAGAACTATAACGACATTGCGTCGATTGCTTTTCCCTACATTAGCACGGGCAACTTCAGCTTTCCGCCTGATCGAGCAGCGACGATTGCAGTGGATGCTTGTAAGGAAATGGTCCTAGATACCGTCTTCTGCTGTTTCTCGGAGGGAGACCCAAAACGATATCTTGCGTCGATACGTGCGTAATCTACCGAAGGATGTGATAGAAGAGCTGTGAGATACCGTTTGTCTCGACTTCGCTTACTTCCCGGGTTTCGCCATGGGTAAGGGCAACGTTATGTATGAAAATTGATTGGTGCGGCAATGTGTCGCTTATTAAGGCATTCGATAGTCTACTGTGACGGTCGTGACTACAGGAGTGATGATTCAGGTGACTGGCGGGAACCGATACCAGAAAACTTCTGTGTCCGTTTCGATTAGGCGAACTCTGTCGCCGTTCTCTGGGGTGATTTCTGCTGTCAGGTCGTCAACCATCTGATCGATATTCGTGCTGCCATCGAAAGAAATGATGCTTGTCGAGTTATCTTGGTATTCTATTTGTAGACCGCTATTTCTAGTTGCTCAGAATTGGCTTCCCCATCTACGGTAAGATTTCCTAACGTATACACGGTTGTTCCTGCTGAGGCTTGAGCAGTATTGCCGAATGCTCCTGACACCTTTGTCATTAGCCTTGCCGCGGTCAGTGATTTGCCCGTGAATAGATCGGCGTGAGTAGAGTCGACGACTGATTGCTTAACTAGCCGAAGACGACCGTGCGTTTTACCTTTGGGTGGGGCAGAGGCGCACACGCGAAGTCCATCCTCGCTGCCAGGAGCGACCAGGAGTTCCGAGACGCTTGGGAATGAGGAGTTGGTGGAAGCACACGGTATGAGTAGGCTGGTAAAGAGAATTGAGAGTAATTGGATCGAACGTTTCATAGCAGAGAGAGCGCTGCTAGAGGGTGACGTCGTTAGTTTGTCGTTTCGGCGAAGTTGCGGATAAGTTGAGTTCTAAGCGAGATAGATAGAGGCACGGTAGTTTGTTGCTGAATCCAGCTTGAGTGTGCTCTCTTGCGTTGACATCTTCTTTTCATGAAGATGGAGACTCGTTGGGAAGAGCTAAGGGCTGCTTTAGCTGAGCAGGCTCGCACGACAGCGGAGGGAACTTGGTGGGATGAGGCTGAGATCCGTGATGCCGTCATGGAGGCCAACGCCCGAGGTGTGGATGTCGACCTCGCGTTTCAGTGCCGTTCGGCCTGTCGATCTCATGTAGATTTCCTCGAGGGAATGCAGCGTCTGATGGAGGAGCTTCCGCCACGCAAAGCACGCGTATTGATGGTGGATGATGAAGAGAGCTTTCTTCGTTTAGTGAAGATGAACCTTGAGCGGACGCATCGGTATGAAGTGACTACGGTATCTGATCCACAAACGGCCTTGGAAACGGCGCGGGCTGTGGGGCCGGACATTATTTTGATGGATGTGGTAATGCCTGGAAAGGATGGGCTCGATTTAGTTCAGGAATTGAAAGCTGACTCTGATTTTCAGAGTATTCCGGTCATCATGCTGACGGCGTTGGCGTCCGATTTGGAGAAGGGAGCCGTGACGAAAGATGGGGTGTTGTTTCTGAGCAAACCGGTGGAGATCAAGCGGCTCGTTCATTGCATCCAAGAGCATCTTAAGGCGCACTCTGGTAGAATGACAGTGGTCGGCCGCGATGGCGGTGGGGATCAGTAAAGTTCACTTTCAATCACCTTTAGAAGAACGGGAAGGTCCACTGGCTTGGCTACAAGAACTCTGTCTCCATGTTGACTAACGGAGTTTTCAGATCCGTCTTTCTTACCAACCAATGCCGTGAGGAAGATGATAGGGACTTCACCGAATTCTGGGTGTTGCCGAATCTTGGCGGACAGTTCGCCACCGTCGACGCCTGGCATCACCATGTCGAGAATGATGAGATGTGGTCGGTAGGCAGCAATGTTATCGAGGGCTATTAAGGGGTCATTGAGAATCCGCACCAGATAGGAACCCTGGCGCTCAAGATTCATTTTCAAGAGCTTTGTGAAACCAACTTCGTCATCAATGAGGAGAATTCTGCGGTGTTCTTCGTGCTCCATGAGCCTTAGCTTGCCTGTTTAAATGTGAGGGTCACCGTCGTGCCGCCACTATGGTTGCTACGGACATCAATTTGCCCTTGGTGTATTTCAACAATCTTCTTTACTACTGTTAGTCCCAGTCCTGTCCCCATTCCCGTGGGCTTCGTCGTGTAGAAGGGGTCGAAGATGCTGTTTAGAACTTCCTGGGGGATCCCACAACCGTTGTCTTCGATCTCGGTGATTATCACGGGTTCACCCCGGCGGAGGCGCGATCCGGTGCGCAGACCATCATCATGTATCTGATCTGCAGCTACCCCAGCGCGTGTGCGGATGCACAGCCTACCGTAGCGAGGGCCGCTTTGCATCGCATGGATCGCATTCATTAGGAGATTCACTAAGACTTGTTCATATTTTGTATTGTCAACTTTAATGGCCGGGAGCTCGGGATCGAATTCCTTCTCGACCGTGATGCTCGACTTGGTGAGTTCGTGACGGACCATCATGAGGACATGCTCTAACACCGTGTTTACGGAAACGAGCTGGAGGTCGAGCTGTCGTTCGGAAGAGAAATCGACTAAGCCTCGCACGATCTTGTCTGCACGGTGCACCGCAGCCCGCATTTCCTCGACGATGACAGGAATATTCTCGTCGTTTGGAGAGATGTCCTCTGATAAGTACTCCACGCCCATGAGTATCAAGGCGAGCGGGTTCTTCACCTCATGGGCGACTCCGGCTGCAAGGCGCCCGACCGATTCCAGCTTTTCCAACTGAATCATTTGGTCCTGGGTGGCTCTCAGTTGGGCATTGGCCTCGGATAACTTCTCTTCGGCGACGTGTCGTGCTGTGATGTCTTCGCTGATTCCAAGCAAGTAGCGACGCTTCCCCGCAGGGCCAAGAAGCGCCACTTTTCGAGTGTGAAAGATCACGCGATTATCCGTATCATTTCTAACATCTTCGCTTGGGATTTCGACTTCCCGATTCTCTTCCATGGCGCGAATGTCATCCGCGCGAAACTTCTCGGCAATTTCTGTAGGAAAGAGGTCGAAATCAGTCTTACCCAGGGCCTCGGAGGCAGGTATGCCTGTGATGTCCGCGTTGCATTGATTCCAAATGATGAATCGGAAGTTGTCATCAGCGTCTTTGCAGAAGACGCCCACCGGGAGATGATCGACGACAGATTTGAAGAGTTCTTTGTGATGAGCGAAGGCCTCGGTGACCTGTTTCATCTGCCGCTCCAAGCCGTTAGCAGATTGGGAATGAGAAGCTGAAGGATCCTCTCCCGTCATGTTAAGACTGTAGCAAAGAACTGGAGCGGTGACGAGTGAAATATCTGGTTTTCAGAGATAGATACAGGCTGCTTCAGCGATTTTTGTTAGAAAAGAACGTTGTTAGTATTGGCTCGATAGCATAGGCGTGTGTCACGCCGATGAGGGGAGGCTACTGCCGCAATTCAGTGACACGTTCACCGGCTAATTTCTAAAAATTGAGGGCTGATTGACCTGTTCAATCTGGATCTACTGATATTCGCAGGATTATCCTTATGGTTAGTCTGAATTTTTTAGGCGCCCGATGATTTAGTAACTGCTGTGATGTGGTGTTGTAAGTATTTGTTGTTGTGAGAGAAAAATAAATCAAGAACGTTGGCGTCATCGGGGGATGAGCTTTATCGAAATGCTCGGAGCTTTTGCTGCGATCGGCATCTTGGCGACCATAGGCAGCAAGATGATGACGAAACTTCCGCAGCAGGCGGAGGAGCAAAGGCTGAATATCCAGGTGACCACGCTGAATACTTCGGTGAAGTCGTATATAGCATCAGGCGGCTCGTTGGAGGGGCTCACGAGTGTTCAGTAGGTTGTCGACAAGTTGAAAACTATGGCGAGCAACGCGGAGAAGATTCCGGGTTTCGGTGGAACGTTTGGTGACCCTCGCTCAACCGTAGTGGTTCAGTCTGACGAGGAAGCCGCCACGGATGGTGCACTCCGAGTTCTTTGGGATCCGGCGACCAAGCAATCCACAGCGTATTGTAGGCGATTGCGCGCCCTAGTAGGACCGTGACCATCAGCAATCCTAATGGTGAAGATGTTTCAGTTGTTCCGTATCCGATCAATGGTGGTGACTAAGCAGGTTATGAGGATGTTCTTGAGATCACTCAAGCGGACTCCGCCTCAAGATTACAGATCGAACCGAAGGTGGTGGCGACGCGATACGCGACCATTCTCCATAGCAGTGATACTCTCACAGAAACGATCTATGTGAGGCTGTCGCCACCCATGTTCTCCATGGACTCTAGCAGCTGTTGTGAAAACCTCTATGACAAGTCTTTGCTCCTGAAGGATCCTAGCGGAACGTCGGCCTCGACCATCGTGTACACGGTTGATGGCGGGAGCGAACAGACTTATGCTTCTGTGATCAATCCACTCGATACGTTGGCAGGTGCGATCAATATCCGCGGAAAAACGAGGGTTTCGGTATCTTGCCAATCTCTTGGCGCTGGCTTGGTTCTCGATAGGTGTCCGGTCACCCATATGTTCGCGGTAGAGCCTTATACGGAAATGGATCCACCGGTGATTACGCTAGAGGGAGGCACATTCTCTGAGTATGCCCTGATAACAATCATTCCTCCGGTTTCAAATCCAGAGGCGCAAGTCATCTTCACCCGAGATGGTAGCGACCCTACAGTTAATGAAACTGGCAATATCATTAATAGGATGGGTTATAAAGAGCCGCTGTCGCAGTAACTTACCCCGGGCCCCATGAGCTTGGCATGGATCAGCCAAACCTAATGGGGGATTGCCGTTTTCTAGTCAAATTTACGCCTCTATCATTGCGTATGCGATGGCGTGAGAATCCGTGTGACTGAGGCTGATATGAATAGGTCCGAGGTGTTCATGGCGAGCGAGTTCGGCAGCACGGTGGTGAAGTGCTACGCTTGGGGCACCTGCATCGTTCCGATTGATCTCGAGATCTACCCAATCAAAACCGGGACCGATGCCCAGGTGAAAGGCTTTGGAAAGGGCTTCCTTGGCGGCGAATCGGGCAGCGTAGCTGCGAAACTTGGCCGCTGCCGCGAGAGATTCGCAGTAGGCAATCTCGCGTGCCGTAAAGATGCGATCTCGGAAGCGATCACCGTGTCTCGTGAGGCTTCGCTCGATGCGGGAGACCTCGACGAGGTCGGTGCCGATACCGTAGATGGCCATTTCCTATCCAGGGTAAGCGTCCATGAGTTCGCGCATTTCGGCCACGGCGTGATGGAGGCCAACGGTGAGCGCACGCGATACCAGGTGATGCCCGATGTTAAACTCGGCCAGATAAGGGACTTGAAAAAGATCCGAGATGTTTGAGCTGTTGATCCCATGTCCGGCATTAATTTGCAGACCTAGTTGATGGCCCAACGTGGCTCCGTCGATGAGGCGCTGAAGTTCGTGACCGCGATCGATGGCATTGGCGAATGCTCCTGTGTGGAGTTCGACCATTTCAGCTCCTAGTTCTTTGGTCACCTCTAGTTGGGGTGAATCTGGATCAATGAAAAGGCTGACCTGGATGCCTGCTCCTTGAAGCCGTTTGATTGTCTCTTTCAATGGACCTCGCTGGCTGACCACGTCGAGACCGCCTTCAGTCGTGATCTCCTCGCGGATCTCAGGGACGAGACAAACGAATGCTGGTTTGTGAGCGATAGCGATTTCTAAAATCTCCTCTGTATTGCCCATCTCAAAGTTCACAGGAACGAGATTGGATTCGCAGATCACGGTCACGTCGTGGTCCTGGATGTGCCGGCGGTCAGCGCGAAGATGGATCGTGAGGGAATCCGCCCCGCCATTGACGGCTTCTTTGGCCAAATCTAACAAGACGGGCTCCGCATTGGGAGACTCTAGCATCGTGGCAAAGCGCACCTGACGTAGCGTGGCCACGTGATCGATGTTGACTCCTAGTTTGAGCGGCATGGCTTAGTGGCGGAAGTGGCGATGACCGGTGAAGACCATGGCCATGTCTCGTTCGTCGGCAGCAGCAATGACTTCTTCATCGCGAATGGACCCGCCGGGCTGAATGGCGGCCTTAGCTCCAGCATCGGAAGCCGCGATTAGACCGTCAGCAAAGGGGAAGAGAGCATCGCTAGCAACGATGCTTTCATCAAGGGAGAGACCCGCTTCGCGGGCTTTCCATACAGCAATACGGCAGGAATCCACACGAGACATCTGCCCGGCACCAATGCCGAGGGTTCGGTCGGAACCCGTGAAGACGATGGCGTTTGATTTGACATGTTTGACGATTCTCCAACCAAACTTCATGGCGTCTATTTCTGACGCTGTTGGTTGGCGCTTCGTCTTGATGTTGTCTAACAGGGTGTCTATGCCGAGGGCGCGCGAGTCGTTGTCCATGACCATGAGACCGCCGGGCGCCGACTTGATGACGGGTGAATCGAGACATTCAGACACACGGTCTGACATTTGCATGAGGCGCAGATTCTTCTTCTTCGAGAAGATGGCCATGGCTTCTGCTTCGTATCCAGGGGCGATGATGACGTCGGTGAAGATCTTGCTAACGACTTCGGCGAGAGCCCCTGTCATTGGACGATTCATGACAATCACGCCGCCAAAGGGCGCTTGCTGATCCGTCGCGAAAGCTTTGTCCCAGGCGCTGACGAGATCTTCAGCAGAGCCAACGCCGCAGGGATTGGTGTGCTTTAGAATGGCGACCGTAGGCTCTTCAAACTCGCTAATGAGAGCCGATGCGGATTCGATGTCCAAGATGTTGGTGTAGGACAATCCTTTCCCTTGAAGTTTGGTGAAGTAATCGCTGAAGTTGCCATACAGCGTCGCTTTCTGGTGGGGGTTGTCTCCGTAGCGAAGATCTTCAGCATGCGGAAGGTTGATGGTGACGCTCTTGTTAGATCGTGTCACGAGCCAGTTGCTGATTGCCTGGTCATACTCCCCGGTGCGTTGGTAGACTTTGATAGCCAGGGCCTCGCGAAAGGCTAGTGTCGTATTTCCATCGTTGGCAGCCATTTCCTCTAGCACCTTGTCGTAGTCGGCGGGATCAGTGATCACGGTAACATCCCGGTAGTTCTTAGAAGCGCCACGGAGAAGGGCGGGGCCGCCGATGTCGATTTGCTCGATCGCTTCTTCCAGAGTTACGTCTTCTCGGGCGACCGTTGCCTCAAAGGGGTATAAATTCACGACTAACAGGTCAATTGGCGGGATATCGTGGTCGGTGGCTTGAGCACCATGGTCATCTCGGCGGAAGAGGAGGCCCCCGTGAACCTTGGGATGGAGCGTCTTTACCCGACCTTCAAACAATTCTGGGGCGCCAGTGTATTCGGACACGTCGATGACTGGCAGGCCAGCTTCACGAAGCGCTTTGGCGGTGCCGCCCGTGGACAGGAGTTCGACTCCATGATCGTGGAGTTTCTGGGCAAAGGGCACGAGGCCCGCTTTGTCGGATACAGAGAACAGAGCGCGTTGAATAGTCATGAGATGTCTTGGAGAGATGTCGAGATGGCGCGATAGCCTCTCTGTTTCGCCCGTGCAAGAACAATGCCGGAACCTTCGGGGTTCGTTGCCTCTATTGATCTTGCTTCCGTGCGATCGAGTTGCGAGGGTGCCTTTGCAGAGCATGTCCCACTCCAAAGAGATCATCATCAAATGCCCGGCTTGTGAAGCCAGGTTCGAGGCTGAGCGTGAGGCCCAGGCCAGCTTTGTGAGTTGCCCGGACTGCGACATGCAGGTGCGGATTTCTGGAATGTCTGAGCGGAAACAGGGGCGCGCTGCTTCGGCGGCTCGGCGTATTAGTAGCATTTCGTCCATTCCGAGGGCGCGGCATCATACGAATGTGCAGATTGGCGATCTCTCCGCAGGCAAGGCGGCGATTGATCTTGAGACGATTCGGACGCGCAAACAGGTAAGAGAAGAAGACCGCGACCTGGTGATTGATGAAGGCGAAGAGCTAGAATCGCTGTCTTCAAAGAGTTCGACCAAGGATGCTTCTAGATCGTCGGCACGGACAAGTATTGAACGCAGAGCTGCTAAGCTGGAAGAACGTGCCGCTAAGCTGGAAGAGCGAGCCGCCAAGCTCGGCCAGATGAAGCTTAAGAAGCCAAAGCCAAAGCCGAAAGCTGAGAAGCCGAAAGCTGAGAAGCCGAAAGCTGAGAAACCGAAAGCTGAAAAATTGAAGTCCGAAGCTCCCAAATCGTCCGAGGAGAAATCTAAGGACGAGGATGGGGTCGAGTATGAGAAGGTTGAGGTGCGGTCTAGTGGAGAGCGTCGTCGTCTGCGGAGGGCTCCGAAAGCAGAAGTGCCTGCCCCTCGGGGGACGGTTGATGCTCCAAAGTACGTAGAGAATCTGCGCACTGAATCGAGTGAAGTGCTAGTAGCTCCTGAGGGAGAAGTCGAAGAGAAGAAGGCCGAAACAGAAGAGTGTGTCGAGCCGAAGGAGCGTGTCAAGCCGACGCAGGATTTTGAAGAACGCCGAGTATCGGAAGGGGCAGAATGGCGAAGGCATCAGCCGACCCGCGTTGAGGTCCCGCAGTGGGAAGGCGGGGAACCTGGAGAGGGGCAAGAAGAATACAATGAGATCGTAACAGATAAGGGCGACATCGATCGCGTGACCCGCCGAATTTTTATTGGAATCATTTCGGTTTTGGGCTTGTTTGCACTCTTTGCTAGTTTCCAATTTATTTTGGCTCAGGCTGGATGGCTTGAGTCGAACATTGAAGTGGTGGATGCGCCGCCGCTTCCTGAAGATCATATGGGGCGTTGGTCTCGGGCCGAGATGTTAGATCTCTCTCGCCCTGTCATTAATAAATTCTTTGCGTCGACGTCGAACGAAGAGGCGCTCCAGTATGTTCGTCGTGCTGGGAAGGTTGCCTTCATGATGAAGAAGCATTACGCCCCGTTTGGCTTTAGTCCGGTCAAGATCGACTCTCTTGGCGCGCCTGAAGATTGTAATGTAGTTGCTGACGGCTACTTTGTGGTTCCGGTAACGCTTGCGGATTTCTCCTCTCGTGGGATTGCCCTGGAGGTGCCTGAGTCTAAGGACGGCGATTGGTTGATCGATTGGGAAAGTTGGGTCGGGTACTCAGAAATGGACTTTAGTGAGATGCGGCTGCGTCAGCCCAAAGATCCAGTGGTGGTCAGGTGCTATCTCGTCCAAGATGAGTACTACAACTTTGCCTTCTCCGACCGGGAGAAGTATCTTTCTTTCAAGCTCATCGATCACACCCGGGAAGATCAGCTATGGGGTTACATTGATAAACTATCGGATTCCTATAGCCGACTGGCCACTGCGCTTGCGGGAACTCAAGGAAGCAGTTCGTCAGAGGAACTAGCCACGCTGAAAGTATGGTTCTTGGACAACCCTCAGAATCCAGCATCTGACCAAGTAGAGATCACTGATCTGGTGACTTTCGGGTGGGTATTGCGAGACTAGTTAGCGGGCTTCGAAAGGCTGTTCTTCAGATTCCGTCTCCATCAGAACTGCGTGCTCGACGTCCCCCTTCGGGACGTGGATCACAAACGCAGTCTCTTTTCCCGGTGTACTCGAAGCTTCAACAGTGCCGCCATGAGATTCAATGGCGCGTTTGACGATGGAAAGGCCCAACCCAGTGCCTTTGATCTCCTTTGAATGATGTTTTTCGACCCGGTAGAAACGTTTGAAAATGAATGGTAAATCGGCCATAGGAATGCCGACACCATCATCGCTGATGCAGATGCGAAAGTGAGTATCTTGATCGTGAAAACTGATCTTAACATTGAGACCAGTTCTGACATTCTGCTTGAGCGCATTCTCTACGAGGTTGAAGAAGATTTGATCCCAGTAAAATCGATCCCCACAAATGAGGGAGGGGCTGTTTTCTGGTGTGACGGTGATGTTCGCCTGCTTCTCCTCAATCAATGGATGGAGGCGTTCGACGACATCATGCGCGCAGCTTTGGAGGTCAAAGACGCCGGCTTTCGTGGGATCGTGAGCCGCGGACTCGAACTTGGAGATTGTCAGCATATCCTCGACGATGCGAGCGATACGATCTCCATGTTTCTTCATGATACCAAGGAAACGATGGGCCAATTCGCTATCTTCGACGGCACCCTCGCGGAGGTTCTCGATGTAACCATTGATGATAGAAAGAGGCGTGCGAAGTTCGTGCGACGCATTGGCTACGAAATCACGGCGTACCTGTTCGGTCTCCACACGATGGGTTTCGTCTCGCAAAATAACGCGGAAATATTTGTCGCCAAAAAATCCGGGGAGCGGTTCTGCGTTTACACTGAGCACGACCTGTCCCGTGTCACGTTGGCCAGATGTCAGTTCGATTTCTTCGGTGACGGGCTTTTTCGATTCGATGGTTTCTAGAACTAGTTTATGGATGCGATGATTCCGAACGACTTCGAGGATATCCCGACCGACTGGGTCGCGGGTCAACTCAAAAAGATCCTTAACGGCTTTGTTAGCAAAGAGGATGCTCGCAGAACTGTTGACAACGAGGATGCTGTCGGCCAAGCCATCGAGCATGATCTCGAGGATTCCTTGGTTCTCTTCGAAAAGTAACGTCATTGTGCCATTGATGAGTCGACTGCGAGTGTATAGCCTATACCGCGGACAGTCTGAATCCAATGGGCATCGCCCCCCAGCTTTTCCCGAAGACGCTTTACGTGGGTGTCTAAGGTTCTTGTGTGCACCATGTCCGTGTAACCCCAAACATCTCGAAGAAGGGTGGCGCGTTCGACGGCTTGTCCTTGGGCTTCCAAGAGGGTGGACAATAATTTGAATTCCGTCGTGGTGAGATCCATCTCATCACCGTTGAGATACGATTTGAACGCGCTCTTATCCAAGTAGAAAGGGCCGACTTCGATCTTCGTGCCTGGGACTGCCTTGGTCGCTCTCCTTAAGAGAGCTTTCACACGAAGGACGAGTTCGCGTGGGCTAAAAGGTTTGGTCACATAATCGTCTGCGCCCAGTTTCAGGCCCGTGATCCGGTCGGCGACCTCAGCCTTGGCAGTGAGCATGAGCACGGGTGTGTTTCGTGTCCTCGAATCATCGCGAAGTCCTTTAAAGACCTCAAAGCCGTCCCGACCAGGAAGCATGAGATCGAGCACCACCAGATCTGGCATGTGCTCCAGCGCTAGGGCAAGACCGTCATTGCCGTTGGAAGCCCTGAGCACTTCATACTCTTCCTTCTGCAAATTGAAGGCAACGAAGTCGAGGATATCTTCCTCGTCTTCCACTACTAAGATCGTTGGCACGTTTTTAATCTTGCAAGGGAAGATCTACATCGAAACGTAATTCATGAAACGAAATCGTAACGGTTCAAAACGGGGTTCCCTAAGGCTTTAAAATCACTTTTAGGAGTCCTTCCTTGTTGTCATAGAGCCTCTGAAACCAGTCTGCACCCTCGCTCAGGGGGGCTGTCGCGCTGATAAGAGGCTCAATCTTGATCGCACCGCTTTCAATATGTTTGAGTGCGTCTGCATACTCGCCTGTGGCTGCGCACGAACCAAAGAGTGATATCTGACGAGTGACGACGGCTTGCATGGGAAACTCTGTGGTGGCGGCGAGGTTCCCTACAAGACCAGCCGAACCTCCTTTGCGCAGGCAGTGAATGGCTAGATTAAGCGTTGGGGTCATGCCAACGACTTCCATGGAGACATCTGCCCCTTCGCCTCCCGTTTCTGATTGGATCTTGGAAAGGATGTCAGGGTCCTTGGCCTGGATGGAGATATCTGCGCCGAGCTCCCGCGCAAGAGCGAGGCGCTTTTCGTCAAGATCAACGGCGATGATCTTCGTAGCCCCTGCAATCTTCAGTGCTTGAACGACAAGGAGTCCGATCAAGCCTGCGCCAACAACCACTGCGGTGTCACCTTCTTTGACCGGGACCAAGCTGACACCATGAAGTGCGATCGAAATCGGTTCGGCAAAGGCGGCCTGTTCGAAACTCAAAGCTTCAGGAATACGATAGAGAATACGCGTGGGGACTTTCACATATTCCGCAAAGGCACCATGCTGCCGATAGTCATCACACGACACCCCGAGGACGCGCCGGTCCTGACAGAGATTCACTTCTCCACGCGTACAGTAGATGCACTCTCCACAATAGACCGTGGAGTCGAAGGTGACTCGGTCACCCACGGTCCACCCCGAACCCTCTACCTTCGGGCCGATTTCACAGATGGTCCCTGCTGCCTCATGACCCATGATGATCGGCGGCTGCCGACGGCCACTGCTGCCATCCATGCCGTGTATGTCGCTGCCACAGATACCGCAGGCCTTGATCTTGATGAGGACCTCGCCCTCTTCCAGTTTTGGCTCGGGGGCATCCACGTACTCAAACTTCTTATACTCTGCGAGATTCAGCGCTTTCATCACCTCGCAGTGGAAACGCCAGTTCGTTGCTGGGTCAAGGGATTTGGCAAGACTTGAATCGAATCCTATTTGTCCTATCGTCGTCTCAATCATGATGGACTATTCCTCAGCCACTCCACCTCTTCCGAAATGGGTTATCGCGGTGAGCCTTCTGCTCCTTGCCGTGGCCTGTCTCTCCACCATGGCCACGTGCAATCGCATCGAGCGGGTCGAAGTACCTGTGATTCAAGAGAAGATCGTGGAGAAGATTGTCGAAGTCGAGGTGAAGCCGCCACTTCCTTCTCGAGCCGTCGACTATGGAGATACGCCGGACGATTTGGTGAAGCTCTACAACGGCTTTCAGATTCGGACGACGATGGAAGCGAGTGAGGGCAAGCGCGCTTCCCTCGAGCGGAAGGATAAGGGAGCTTACGAGATCGAATATAGGCTAAAGCTTCGTGTTCCGAAAGCGAGTGATACGCTCGCGGACCTCGCGACCCTGAATGAACAGCTTCCGGCTATCCTTCCTGGGTTAGCGAACATGATGCCGACGGCAAAGGTTTCAGGATTCTATCATTTGCTTTACAAATTGAAAACTGAGCGCGTACAACGCTACTTGACCCGATTGAAGCGCATCCCGTCACGGCACAACTTCTTTGATTGTGAGACGGTGCTAGAGTTAAAGCATCCGAAGAGTGAGCAACGAGTGCTCTTGATCCAAGGCGAAATGGATGTGGTCTCTGATGGGAGTGATGGTGATCGAATGCCTGAGTACGACGAGTACATTGCGAATTCGTCTTATTACCAGCCATTCACCAGCTATGGTTGGAAGAAGCAGACGGATCAGCCCAATCCACTATTATCGCGTTGGGAGGAGAAGTTGTCCAAAGCGACGAATAGTAGTTCTATCAAAACGCTGAAGGCGGAGATCGCGGATCTGAAAGCTCGAAGCTTTCTCATTGCTAGAAAGGATCCATTCGTTGTGGTTCCGACATCGTTTGTGTTGGCACGCGCGACCGCGTATAGACCCAGGATTGGGGACTATTGCGTGGTCATCTACGGTGACAAGATCTACCCGGCGATTCTTGGAGATTCCGGGCCTACCTACAAGTCTGGTGAGGCCTCTCTCCGGATGGCTCAAGAAATCAGTAAGAAGGCCAGTCCATACAATCGCCCTGTGAGTGATCTCACGGTTACTTACATCATCTTTCCGCAGAGCCGAGACCAGCCGTTTGGCCCACCGGATCTGAAGAAGTGGCATGCCCGCTGCGAAGAATACTTGGGCAAGATTGGTGGGCTCGGAGAAGGCTATCAGATGCACGTTTGGGAGGATCTGTTTGCGCCAGAGGAAGATGCGACGGAGGAAGATCCATCCTAGAAATGATGTTCTTTGGATTTCTTGCGAGTCTTGAACGTTTTTTCAAGCTCAGCCTCGACACTTTCTTTACGTTCTTCGTCGAAGCTCTTGAGTCTGTCCACGTTCCGAAATACAGACGCCCCGGCATCGAACTGGTCTCCATCTTGTGAAAAGATTGGAGAATGGTTCGAGTCCCTTCTCTTTCTAGTCTTCATGGAGATCGTTTGCTTCTCGCCTTTGCGTAGAACGACAAGATTTACCTTGCTGCCTTCTACTCCCGCTGCTTGCACGAGATCGACAAGATCGCTGACTTCAGTTAGGGCGATGCCATCAGCTTCTAGAAGAATGTCGTGATTCTCGATACCTGCCTCCTTGGCCGGCGTGTCGTTGAAGACATCGTTGATGGCGACGCCGTATTCGATTCCTAACTGATGTCGAAGGGCGCCATCGATCGGACGACACTCCACACCGATCATGTGCTTCTTGTTCGGAGAAGCATAAGCTTCCGCATAGCTGCGTGCGCTAGCCTCGGAATCTATCCCGGCGTGCTTTAGACCTTTCGCGATCTGTGGCCTGAGTTTCTCAAAGCCGACATGACGCTTATGACCGAACGGGTCGACATTGAGAGCTGAGATTGAAGGGAGTTTATCGATCTCAATGTCTAGGGCTCCAACCTTGGGAACTACAATAAAGGGCTTGTGTCGTCAGTCCTCTGTCTTCCTTAACATGTCTAAGACACTTTCAGGCAGATTACCGTTTTCGATCAATTCGGCGACCGCTTCAGGATTGCGATCAAAGGTGACGATGACGATCTCCTTTTCTTCATCTCCATTGGAGGATCGAATAATGATCTTGCTTTGTTTTTTTGGTGACCGATTTCTTTTCTGATTTCTCCTGCCAGTCCTGCTGGCTGGGGCGCCTACAAGGCCTGATCAATGATATCGTAGACGCGTTTGACCATGTCTTTGCTCTCTTCAAGCAGGCCCGCTGAGAGTAGAGCGTTGTCAAAGATCTGTGCCGTGACGAGTTCCGCGAGTTCAGGCTTGGCGGAGTAGGCGGCTGCTAGTTTCTTGACCACCTCGTGACGAGGATTGAGCTCCAAGATAACTTTTGTGACGCCGACGTCCTGATTCATCTGCTTCATCATCTGACGCACTTGCGCGTTCATGCCGTCGTCAGGCGTAAGCGCTATGGCGGGGCTGTCCACGAGTCGCTCGCCCATGCGGACTTCTTTAACGCGATCTCCTAACTGGTTCTTGATGGAATCACAGAGGGAAGTGCTGGTGGCTTCATCGAGGGCCTCGCCCTCTGGCGTGGCGGCATCGTCGAGGCTGATGTCATCACGATCGATGGAAACAAGGTCTTTCTCCTCGAATTTGGCGAGGGCATTCACCACGTAGTCATCGATGGCATCATAGAAGAAGATGACTTCAAGGCCGCGTGCGGTGAAGGCTTCGAGATATGGACCTGCTTCGATCGACTCTCTGCTTGGGCCAATGATGTAGTAGATCTGTTTCTGGTCGTCTTTAGCCCTGTCAATGTAGCCTTGAAGTCCTGTGAGCTTGCCAGGCTCGGTGAAGGTAGACTCAAAGCGCAGGAGCTTGGCCAGTGCATCGCGGTGATCGAAATCCATGGCGATGCCTTCTTTGATGAAGCGATTGAACTTGGAGTAGAACTCGTCATACTTGGCTTCGTCTGATTTGGCTTCACCTTCAAGCGACTTGAGAAAGCGCTTGGTGATGAGGCGATTTATCTTTTGGACGAGGGCACTGTCTTGCATGCTCTCGCGGGAGATATTTAGAGGTAGATCGGCACTATCAATGACTCCTTTAAGGAACCGTAGCCATTCAGGGAGTAGACCTTTAGGTTGCTCGGCAATGAGGACTTTCTTGCAGTAGAGCGAAACACCTGGATCGACCGGTCCAGAGAGCATCTTCTCGGGATTCTCTTTTGGTGTGAAGACGAGGGCATTGATGGAAAGAGGAGCATCTGCGCTGAAGTGCATGCGGAAGGCTGGCTCGTCATGCGCGTGGGCAATGAACTTGTAGAACTCGGTGTAATCTTCGTCGCTCACCTCACTCTTGTTCTTCAGCCAGACAGCCTCGATCTTGTTCACCCGCTCGCCATTCAGGTTCACGGGAAAGGGGACAAAGCTGCTGTAAGTCTCTAGGATGCTTTTGATCCGATAGTCTTTCGCAAATTCCTCGAATTCCTTCTTCAGCTGAACGACGATCTTGCAACCACGACGCTGGCCAGGAGCTTCTTCGATTTCATAGCCCGTCTTGCCATCGCTCGTCCAGCAGAGGTGTTCGCCCGCCTCGGGCTGCCAGGAACGTGAGTAGACCTTCACATCTTCCGCCACCATGAATGCGCTGTAGAAGCCAACACCAAACTGGCCAATCAGGTTGGACTCCTTCTGTTCGGACTCCGACATGGCCCGGAGAAACTGTTTGGAACCCGAATGAGCGATCGTGCCGATGTTCTGGACGATCTCATCTCGGGTCATGCCGATGCCGTAGTCGGCGATGGTGAAGGTATTTGCCGTATCATCGGTGGTGATGTTGATCTCAAGAGGAAGATCACTATCGAAGAAATTCTTCTCTGTAAGCTGGAGGCGCCGCATCTTCTCAAGAGCATCTGAGGCATTGGAAACAAGCTCTCGGACGAAGATATCTTTGTCTGTGTAGAGCGAGTTGATGACGATGTCGAGGAGCTGCTGCACCTCGGCCTGGAACGCGTAGCTGGTAGACTGGTCTGACATTAGAATAGAGATTGTATAGGGTCGGGCGGGCAAGGTAGCCGCATCAATTCAGTTGTCAAAGTGCCCTACTCTTTCCAAGTTCGACAGATATGTTGGCCATCCTCTCTCCTGCCAAGACACTGGATTACAGCTCGCAGCAGCTGGTTTCTCGCAAGACGAAGTGTGAGTTCCTTAAGGACTCCGAAGAGCTCATTGAGGAGCTGCGTCAGCTGTCCTCTATGAGATTGGGTAAGCTCATGAGGATTAGTGAGAAGCTTGCGGACCTAAATCGAGATCGGTTTCAAGCGTGGAAGTTGCCCTTCCCACGGGGAGAGGCCAAGCAGGCGTTACTTGCTTTCAAAGGTGATGTTTACCAGGGCTTCGAATTGGAGCGCTTCACGGAGGCGGATTGGGCGTTTGCCCAAGATCATTTGCGGATTCTCTCTGGCCTCTATGGTTTGCTACGGCCTTTGGATCAAATGTTGCCCTACCGCCTGGAAATGGGGACCAAGTTGAAAACAAGGCGGGGCAAGGATCTGTATGAATTCTGGGGAATGCAACTTACCGAGTCCCTAAACAAGGCATTGAAGCGGCAGGGAGATGATATTCTGGTCAATTTGGCTTCAAACGAATACTATGGAGCAGTGCAGAAAGAGGCTCTGAAGGCCCAAGTGGTCACGCCTGTATTTAAGGACGTGAAGAATGGTAAGCTCAGGTTTATCAGCTTCTATGCGAAGTTAGCGCGCGGGTTGATGGCAGACTTCATCATCCGAAACGCAATTGAGGAGGTTGAGGATCTCAAAGGGTTTGCTGTCGACGGCTATGCCTTCGATGCCAGCCTCTCAGACGATGATACTCTGCTCTTTACCAGAGGAGAGCGCTAGCTCAGAGGTTCCAACTCAGCTGGTAGCTTTTGGAAGATTCAGGCTCAATGCTTTATGGTATTTCTTGATTTTCAAATTTATTCTGGCTAATTGATTAACAATGCTTAAGAGACGGTTTCCTTCTGGCTTTCTTAAACAAGAGCCGAGGGACTTTTTTCTGTGTCCACATAAAGTCACTCATTCCAGACATCGCCAAAGCCCAGACCACCATGTTCCGCATCGCGGGGGATCGGGTTTAGCCGGCCTGAATTGCTTTCGGGCGTAATTGATGCCGTGGTCGGGTCGCACGGCATCGATGTTAGCACAGCAGCGGGTGGAGACTCGTTAGACACGGAACTGACACCGGCGAACGTTGCGTATTACGTGGAGATCATCGAAGGGACTAATGCGGGGCACCGGTTCGATATGGCCTCGGTGGACGGAAGTACGGTTGTTCTAGCAACAGACACAGACATCTACCAGGGCCCTCCATACAACACCTATGTGACTTCGGTGGGTGTGCCAGCTACCTTGGTTGGGGATCGCTTTATTCTCCGGCGGCACCATTCTCTCGATGATTATTTTCCGCCTGACACGAATACCTTCATCCCGCAGGCGCACACCTTCGTTCCAGGTCACCCAGCGGATCGAGTGTATCTGTATGAAAGTGATTGGGTGCCGTATTGGATTTATGACAATAGTTCGGGCACGGTTCCTTTCTGGGACGAAGACGGAGATGCGGTCTTCCTGGATGCAGGGAGTATGGCGATTCCTCCTGGTGGTGGTATCTTTCTCGTGCCGCAGGAGACCACGGTGACGTTAGTCGGACTGGGTATTGTCCGAAAGAATCCGTTCGCCATGCCACTTCCCCAAGGGTGGTCCCTTCAAGCAAGCCCATTTCCGATGGATCAGAGTCCTGCCGAGCGTTTCATGAACCACGAAACGTTTGATGGGGGCGACGATCCGGCAACCTCGGACACGGTGTGTTTCTGGTTAGGGAACCAAGATACCTATCTACCAGAATTTCGATGCGCCTTCCTCTATGATCCGATGAGCACGGAGACGCCGCGTTGGCTCTATGCGGACGACGAGTTCCTGACGGCACGTGACTTTGAAACAGAGATATCTTTCCCCGAGATCAAAGCTGCTTCTACTACCGTTATAGTGCGCCGAAGCCTGGGTATGTCATTCCGCTCCCATGGTGCGTCGGGCTGATTGGTGAATAATTGACCACTCATATGATCATGAAGATGAATCAATCACTTTGGAGTCTCTCTATCCTGCTACTCTTCGCAAATCCTGCCTCAGTGGCGAAAGTCTTTTGGCAGAGTATTCCATACAGTATCCATTTGATGTCGGATGATCAGGCATTCGATGCCTCTGTATCTTTTGAGATCGGTACCTTCGCGCCGGGATTTGTTCCAAGGCTTTCTAATCGATCCCAGTGGGCATCCAAATGGACCGTTATCGATCGGACGACTTATAATTCCGACACGAAGCTCTTTGCTAGTATGGTGCAGTTCGATTCGAATGAAGTGCCCTTCGTTGCAAGGCGTCGTGCTTATATGTGGGGTAGCACGGGTGGAGTCGAACCGGAATGGGTCCTTGCGACGAGCGGTGATTGGCTTTGGCCCGAGGCATCGATTGGTCTGCCGACTGTCTAGAATATCGCTTCGGCCTCGATCGTCGTGACTGGGCAGATCAACAACTCAGGTTCGCCATTTCTCATTAAAACAGCGTCGTCAGGTGGTGCCGCTGGGACGGCCCTGAACCCGGAGCAGTGGCTGAATAAACACTTTGAACCAGTGGAACTCACTGGTGATTTGATCACAGATCTCGGTGCGGATCCGGACGGCGATGGTCGCGATAACTTGATGGAAGTGGCTGTGGGATCAGATCCGAACGTGCCTCAGGTCGAGTGGGACGAGCTTTACACTGTCACTTTTGAAGAAGTGTCAGGGTTCTATTATCTCAAGCTCACAGTGAACAAACAGGCCGTGCAGCAGGTCTCGTATCGAGGTT
>Ga0213868_10000656_pt1 | contig 32973 bp, 45 predicted proteins | sample PICome_9_FD_160087 | JGI IMG/M metagenome (GOLD analysis project Ga0213868, IMG submission 160087) | Coastal seawater microbial communities near Pivers Island, North Carolina, United States - PICO127 | ecosystem: Environmental > Aquatic > Marine > Coastal | place: USA: North Carolina...
CCAGGAAGTGGGCTGGCTCGGCACTTTTGCCCTGAATCCGGAAGCCACCCATTGCATGCACCGACTGCGGCGTAAGCCCGATATGGCCCATGACCGGGATCTGGGCATCGACCATTGCAGCGATCATTGCAGCGATCATTGGAACACGTTTGGTGCCGCCTTCGAGTTTGATGGCGCCAGCGCCCGCTCGGATCAGCTTGGCAGCGTTACGCACGGTGTCTTCGACAGATACGTGGTAGCTCATCCATGGCAGGTCGCCCACGATCAGCTGTTTTGGTTTGGCTCGGGCAACAGCAGCTGTGTGATAGGCCATGTCGTCGACCGTGACCGACAGGGTGTCGCTGTAGCCGAGTACGACCATGGCCAGGGAGTCTCCGACCAGGATCATGTCGGCGTCGGTCTCGCCGATCATGCATCCCGATGGATAATCAGCTGCAGTGACCATCACGATCGGTTTTGCTCCGTTTGCGACCTTGCGTGAGATCAACGCGGGCGCCGTCAGCCGCTTAGCCATCCCGGTTCTCCTTGCTGCACATCCCTGTGCGTCGATGCAACACCGTCAGACGCTCATGGCCGCCCGCCGTTGCAACGATCTTATGCGGCCGCATTGCTAGTCGGGATCGCTGGTCGATTCGGTAGCCGGGTTCGGCTCCTGGGACTCGGCTGACCGTTCGAGCGTGGACCGCCTCAGGAGATGGTTCCAGCTACAAGCCTGACAGACTTCGACGATGTAGGCGACGTGTGTGCCTGGCCGTTTCGCCAGTCGAGCGAGTTCACCTCGGAGGCTTATGCATCGGCCGTATTTTGGTAGCCGGGGACCGAACACGTAGGTGACATGCACCAGTTTGGCTCGTTCACAGATCGGGCAATCCCCCTGGACTTCACGACCTACGGCACGAGCTGCTCGCACCAGTTCTGGGTGGGCCTCGCAGACGTCGGCGAGATCCAATACCCCGCCGCGAAAATCGGCCAGCACCGACGCGCGGGCGAGCCGATAGTCGACATGGCCTTCGGAGCTACTCGTGGCAGCCGGCGGTACGCGAAACACAGCACTAACGATCGTAGATCGTTCGTCGCCAATCGCGCCTACGTGATGCCTAACACGCCGTCTCTCTGCGGGGTACGACACAGAAACTTCTGGCAATCGTGGCGGAAAGTACGTGGTCGGTCGGGGGCAGAACGACGGATATCACCAGATCTGCGGGGCGGACGCGACTGTCGGCTGCCGTTCGTGCACTGATCGACTCACGGTCGTTTCTCGCTTTCCCAGCCACAATATTTGCTGTCAGGCAGTTGGGTGATCTGCCCACCACGAGGCGAGTCGGGCCTGTTGGTCGTCAGCGTCGAGCGGACCGTGAGCGAAGTAACAGTCCTTCAGAAACTTCTGCGCATGGCCGATCGCTGGACCTGGCGGCATGTCGAGCACCGACATGATCGTTTCGCCTCCGAGGAACGTGACCGCGTCGGGATCTTCACGATCGATCAAGTCGTGCACCGCGTGGTCAAACGCTGCTACCCGAGATGGGTCATCGGCAAACACTGCGGCGAGCGATAAGGCACTCGACCGATCTTCGCAGCCGTCGACCCACCGACGGACGGTCTCGTCGTCGGCCGTCATCGCCTGAAGCACCTCGATCGCCGATCGGCTCATGCGCACAATCCGGCGTTCGTCATCTCGCGCCAACCGAAGCCGATCACACATGGCCTGCACGCCGTCGACGGTCGTGAACACGCTGATGCCGATAGCAGCCAATCGCTGATGCCAGTCGGCCGGCAACCGGTCAGCCACCTCGATCGCAGCGTCTAACGCAGGGTTCACGACATCGATGAGCGCCGGTTGGCCATAACTGAGTACCTCGGCTAGAGACCCGGTGTCAGCGAGGAAACGCAACCCGATGTGGGCCGCTTCCAGGCTGAGAAGTCGTCGTAGTTCAACGCCGATGCGTTCGATGGCGACGATCCGCAGGCGCGTGTGCAGGCGGGTAGCCGAGTCGATGAGTTCTTCGTCGGGAACAAGGGAGAACTTGGTGGCGAACCGAGCCGCTCGCAACATGCGCAATGGGTCATCGGTGAACGAGACATCGGCGCTCAACGGAGTGCGCAATAACCGGGCGGAGAGATCGTGAGCGCCGCCGTATGGGTCGACGAGGTCGCCACCTGGCAGCTCGATGGCCATCGCGTTGACCGTGAAGTCACGACGCGACAGGTCGACATCGATGATGTCACCGAAACTCACTATCGGCTTGCGCGAATCGCTGGTGTACGTCTCGGCCCGATGGGTGGTGATTTCAAAGTCTCGTCCACTGGATCGAAGGCCAATCGTGCCGAACTTCTCGCCTTGTGTCCACAGGTCCTCGGCGAACGGAGCCACGATCCGTTTGATCTCGGCCGGCAGGGCATCGGTTGTCAGATCAATGTCACTGCTTGCGATGAGTGGTTCGTCAAGCCACTGATCGCGCACTATGCCGCCGACGAGAAAGAGGCGATACCCCGCGTCGGCAAACAACCTGCTGAGTTCCTCGACCTCGTTCAGCACATCGTCGAGATAGGTGAACGTCATCGAAGGTTTGCGAAGTGGGTGACCGCCATGTCAACGATCTCGACTCCTGGACCACCGTTGGTCACCCGTTCGGTGTCGAAATGCTGATCGACGAGCGTGGCCATCACCGCTGCAGCACACTCGGTAAGTGCCGGCAGGTCATAGCCGCCTTCGAGAAAGACAATGCGGTGCCCGGCAGGAGCGATCTCGAGGATCCGAGCGGTTAGCAGCGCGTAGTCGCCTGCACTCAGCCCCATGTCGGTGATTGGATCCGCGCGATGTGCATCGAACCCAGCCGAGATAAGAACCCACGTTGGAGCGAACGCGTCGACCTGGGCAGCAACATGGCGATCCCATGCCTGGTTGTACACGTCGCCTGTCGCACCCGGAGGAAGTGGCACATTCACCGTGCTGCCGATGGCGTCGCCTGCGCCCGATTCTCCAATGCGACCGGTGCCTGGGTAACACGGCCATTGGTGAAACGACACGAACATCACTCGTTGGTCGCGGTAGAAGATGTCTTGGGTGCCATTGCCATGATGGGCGTCGTAATCCACGATCAAGATCCGCTCGCCGGCGTCGGCCAATGCAGTTGCGGTCACCGCAACATTGTTGAACAGACAGAAACCCATCGATTCGGCCTTGGTCGCATGGTGACCTGGAGGCCGCACGGCGCAGAAGGCAGTGTCAGCCTGGCCCTGACGAAGCCTCTCGATCGACTCCAGGCCTGCACCAGCGGCGTAACGCGCCGCGTCGAAGGACGCTGGCACAACCACGGTGTCCGAATCGATGCGACCACCGCCGCGGTCGCTGACGCCCTGAATGAGTCTGACCAGACCCTCGGTGTGGACATCCGCCAGGAGCTCAAGCGGGGCAAGGGGCGCCTCGACCAGAGTGACCGCTTCTCGCAGATCAGCGCGATCGAGAGCGGCGGCGACAGCAGCGAGCCGCTCGGGACTTTCGGGATGCATCTCGCCTGCGGTGTGTTCGATACATCGGTCGTTGGTGACAAACAGCACGTTACGACTGTAGGCCCTGGAGCGACGGAGCGATCGCCGGGGATCGTCGCAGTGCAAACCATCGGTCAAATCGGTGGGCAGAGTTGTCGGTCGCGAGCAATACTGTCTACATGGCGACACGAACCATGGTCTATGTCGGACGCGACCGCGTCCAGGTCGGACCGTGGAAGGCAGCGGGCACGACCGCAAACCTGATTCCGTATCCAGAGCGGGACCGGTTGTCTGTCGATGCAGTACACAAGGCGATCGACGAGGCCGTCGACCGGGGCTTCACCAACGGTTATACGGCGGCGCTCAGCCCTAGTCAGGCAGAACCGTTCTTCGAAGCCGGATTTGTATTACATGAAGAACTCCATCTGTTGCGGCGCGAACTTGGCGACGAAGTCAACGTCACTCGAGGCGCGACCCGACGGGCCCGCCGTATCGATTGGGACGAAGTTCTGGAACTCGATGCCCTGGCGTTTCAAGACTTCTGGCAGTTCGATCGGGTCGCTCTGGCCGACGCTGTTCGAGCCACTCCCCGTCATCGCTTTCAGGTAATCAAGTCGGCGCCGGTGTTTGGTTATCACATCACTGGTCTTGCTGGACTAAATGCATACATTCAGCGAGTCGCTGTCCATCCCGACGCACAACGTTTGGGATACGGCGCTGCACTGGTGAACGACTCATTGCGGTGGGCGTGGCGCAACGGGGCGACAACGGTGCAGGTGAACACCCAGATCACCAACGATCGAGCGGTTGGACTGTACGAACGATGCGGCTTTACGTTCGCACCCCATCGGCTGCTTGTGTTACACCACGATTTTGCGCGAGGCGATCGCGGCGAAGCCGCTACTCCGCCGATCTATACCTAGCCAGTCTTGGCTCCTAGCCAATCATTGGCAGCCGCGACGAGACGTCGTTGGGGAATCGAATGGCACCTTGGCGTGTTCCTCTTTGCATGCCAGCCCAGACCAAATCACGTGCCCTAACCAACAAGACCTTCGACGAAGCCATAGCCGACCACCGTGTGGTTCTCGTCGACTTCTGGGCTACGTGGTGTGGGCCGTGTAAAACGATGGCGCCCGACCTGGATCTCATCGCACGCGAGACCGAGGACGATGTACTGATCGCCAAGGTCGATGTAGACAAGGAGCGCCAACTCGTCGAACGTTTCGGCATCCAGTCAATGCCCACAATCATCACCTTTCACCAGGGAGAAGTACACCGCACCTATATAGGTGCGGTCCCTGCCGCTGGACTTCGGGCTGCACTGGCCGACGCACAAAAGCCAAAACGCAAGGGCCTGCTGCGTTCCCTGTTCGGCAGCTAGCCGAGCGCTCCCCTAACCGAGACATCAGACATCAGAACCGACGTCGGTGGCGGCTTGTGGTTACGGCACCGTTCACGAGTGTGCTCGAGACAACAGATAAGGGGCGACAAAGGACATAACCCAACTGTCTGCTTGGCGACATCACCTATGGCCCAGGTCCGTCAGAGTGATCTACATCCCAACTTCCTACGGAGATGATCATGAAGAACCAAGCACTCACCACAACCCTGGCAGTGCTCCTTGCTGTCTCTCTCAGCGCCCTTGTTGCGCTGATCGTGAGCACCCAGGCAATCGGCGGACAGACCGTGGCCGACCTACCAGCGGCGATTGAGATCGTCACGCCCGAGGCTCCTCAACCGCCTACTGGCGATGCTTCGACAAACGACGACGCTGCCGTACCGGTCGATACCGACGAAGCGCCAACTCCGAGCAACGACAACACCAGGTCGCCAGCTCCAGCCACGAACACTGGCCAGACCATGGATGACGCTGTACCGGTGCCAGGCAACAACGACGAACCAACAACCGGCGAACCGCCGTGTGAGGGTGAGATTGTCGATAGCGAATGTGTCCCACCGGTTCTGATCCTGTGCCAGCTCGGCTATGAATACGTGGGCGACGAATGTGTGTACATCGGATGCCCGGTCGGATACCTACTTGAAGACGGCATCTGTGAGCTGCTCGTGTTCCAGGCTCCATGCGACGCTGGGTTCCAGCGAATCGGCGACGTCTGCCTGCCAATCCTGGTGATCGATCCAGGTCAGTTTGAACCGCTCTGCTTTGTTGGCCAACACGTCGAGAACGGTGTCTGCGTTCCTGATGACAAGGTCAAACCCGACCTTCTGCTTCCCGGTCTAGAACTCGCAACCAACGGCTGATCCCAACAATTAGCCCACGGGCCCCCGAGGCCCACGACCGCCGTCTCGGTTGAATCGGCGCAACGATTCACCCGACACGACCGTTGTCGTTTTCGCTGGTCTAGCTGGCGTTCGGCGTCACCGCAGCTTCGCCAAAGGCTCGCAGGCGATCCATACCGCCGTCACCACCGAAGAAGAACGCTGGCACCATGACTCGGCCAACACCCAGGTCACGCATGATCTCGACGCCTGCGACCGGGTCACGCATGTGAGCGCCAAACATGGCGTTGATCTCGACCTCGCTGGGGTCACGGTCTCGCTGTTCGCAGGCCTGACCGACCGCAGTGATGAGTTCGGCGAGCCGTTCCGGGTCACCCTCACCAGGGAAGTAGCCGTCAGCCAGACGCGCGGCCCGACGGATCGCCACGTCGGTGTCGCCACCGACCAGAATCGGAATGTCGGCGCCCTGATCTGGCCGTGGCGTGCAGGTCAGCGGATCGAAGTCAACGAACTCGCCGTGATACTCCACGTGTGAACCGCCCCAGATGAGCCGCATCGCCTCGACATACTCATCGTTGCGCCGGCCGCGGCGCTCCCACGGCACACCAAGGGCATCGAACTCTTCCTTCATCCAACCAACACCGATGCCGAGCTCAACTCGGCCGCCAGTGAGGTGATCGAGCGTGGCCAGCTCTTTGGCCAAGACCAACGGGTTGCGCTGGGGCAAGATCAGGATGCAAGTACCCAACCGCAACGTTGGCGCAGCAGCAGCCACGTAAGCAAGCCAAATGAGCGGGTCAGGAATTGGCGTCTCTGGAGTCGCTGGCACCTTGCCGTCGGATGTGTAGGGATAGGCCGACTCGATCGTCGACGGGAAGATGACATGTTCGCCACCCCACACCGATTCAAAACCGACCTCCTCAGCTACCCGCGAAATCTCAAGTGCACTCTGCGGGTCAGTGCCAATGCTGCTTGCGAATGCCAGGCCAAATTTCATAGAGACAGCCCATCACGGCCATGTGGCATTCTCCAAACGGCACCCATGCACAACCCAAAACTGTCCCACCGAAGCCCCCGGTTGTACAGCTGCTGGGCAAACCTGGCGCTGCCACCAGTGGCCTCGCCTCCTATCCATACAACGAGACGAGTGTGAACCCTTTGGACGACGATTTCAGTCGATCGGTTCAGAAACGTTGTTAAGTCAGGGTGCGGCGGGCGAAGTATTGAGCAGCGGTGAAACCCGCTGTTGCCAAGGTGAGTGCGCCAAAGACGATGCGGCCATCGCTGGTCATGCCGCCAGCCAGAACGATCCACAGCACTGCGACCACGATCAGGACGACGTTGATCTTGATAACCCGTTCGACCTCGTTGCGACGTGAAACCCGTCGGTTGGCGTAAAGCGTGACCATGAACGACCACAGCAACACCAACACGCCGAAGAGCGTCAACAGCCAACCAGCAACGCCGAGCCATTCGGACATGAACGCGCCAGTCAACGTGAAGACCAAACCGACCACGTTGCACATGGTGGCGTAAAGACCAAGCGACATATTCGCAAATCGTGTGGTCGCCGGGCCTTGCTGCGCCGGAGGAGTCGACAACCGACGTCGAGCCTGCAACGGCTTCTCAAGACGTGATTCCTCGGGGTTACTCATACGGAGTCTGAGGATACGAGCGAAATGGAGGGACACGTACTGCTTGAAACCAAGCACGCACACGTCCCTGGCCCGCCTCCTCCCAATGAGGCGGGCTGAGTGGCACTAGGTCGGGTCGTAGACGAGACTGTCGACATGACCGAAATGACCCCGCCGATTTCAATTGCGATCGCACTGTTCGATCGCGTCACCATGCTCGATGCAATCGGCCCGTATTCGGTGCTGGCCGGTTTACCGAACAGCGAAATCACGTTCGTGGCCGAACAACCCGGACCGGTCATGGACTCGGACGGACGCATGGCCGTGGTGGCACACGCTGCCTACGCCGACATGCCAGACCCCGACGTCATCGTGATCCCCGGAGGGGTGATCACCGTGCAAATGTCACGCGAGAAGACCCACCCGATCCTCAATTGGATCGCTCAGGTTCATCCCGGCACAACCAGGACGACATCGGTGTGCACCGGTTCCCAACTGCTCGGCGCAGCTGGTGTCCTCGAAGGTGTTCCGGCAACCAGCCACTGGTACGTACGAGACACGCTGTCGGAGTTCGGCGCCATCCCCACCGACGAACGAGTCGTCACACACGGCAAGATCATCACCGCCGCTGGCGTTTCGTCCGGCATCGACATGGCGCTGCAACTGGTCGCCAACCTGCAGTCCGACGAGGTTGCGCAGGCCATCCAACTAAGTATCGAATATGACCCCGACCCGCCATTCAATGCAGGCCACCCCCGATGTGCTCCCCCGGCAATCACTGAAATGGTGTCGGCTGGCTTCGGCGGCGCACTCGATCGCCCCACCGGGCCGGCGACGACATGACCGTGACCGAACCTGCGACATCTGCCAGCCACCGTCCGGCCCTTCCGATAGATCTAGGCGCACTCGTCGACCAGGCGCACGACCGCTATCGAACCGCTCGACCCAAGACCCCACTGCATAAAATCAACAGGTGCGCCAGCACGGCTCATACGTGACACGAGGTAATCCCGGTGCTCTCTCCTGGGACAGAAAGGACCGGACTGTGCGCTTCGGCTACCAGTCGAGTGCATTGCTGAAGGCCCGTTGGTTCGAACGCCGATGAAACCTACGCCTGACACTTAAGCCGAACGACTACCTCTTGGCCGAGCGACCGAAACATGCAAGAGTGCACCATTCGTCTAGCTGGGAAGAACCTCCATGACCGCGCCACTGTCGCTTTCGTATTACAGCCCCGATGACTCCGGCCCGCCCCTTCGGCCTGACATCACCGTCGGGCAGGAGTTGCGAAATGCAGCGGCCGATGCGCCTCATGCCGATGCTCTCGTCGAGGGCCTTCCTGGCGGTAGCGGCCGCCGCTGGACATACGCAGAACTGCTTGGCGACGCGGAGCAATGTGCCCAGATGTTGCTCGACTACTTCGAGCCCGGAGAACGCTTCGGCATGTGGGCGCACAACCTGCCCGAATGGGTCATCATGGAGTACGGCGCAGCGCTCGCTGGACTCACACTGGTCACACTCAACCCGAGCCTGCAGTCGAAGGAAGCAGCCTACGTCCTTCGTCAGTCGAAGTCGTCGGGTGTATTCGTTGTGCCCGAGGTACGAGGCAACCCGATCGCCGGGTACGCGGCCGAAATCCAGGCTGAGCTTCCCGATTTACGGCACATCCTGCGGCTCGATGAATTGCACGATCTCATATCAGCCACGACCGCTGACCGCGAGCTCCCGCGCGTCAGCGGCTCGGATCCAGCGCAGATTCAATACACCAGCGGCACCACCGGTTTCCCCAAGGGAGTGGTTCTGCGACACCACTCAGTAGTCGACAATGCGCGGATCTGGACACAACGCATCGGTATCTCGACGGGCGCGTCGTGGGTTTCACCGGTGCCTCTGTTTCACACAGGCGGTTGTGTGCTCGGTGTGCTCGGTGCTCTCGCGTGCCGCTCCAAACTCGTGGTTCCGCCAAGGTTTGAGCCTGGCCTGTTCCTGGAACTTATCGAGCGCGAGCAGGGTCAGTTCTGCAACGCAGTTCCTACGATGTTGATCGCAGCGATGGAGCATGCCGACTTCACATCGCGTGACTTGTCGTCGTGGTCCGGCGTGGTCTCGGGCGGTTCGCAGGTACCCGAAGCGCTGGTGAACAAGATCGAAGAAGCCCTCGGCGTCGACTTCACGATCGTCTATGGCCAGACCGAGTGTTCTCCGGTTCTCACGAATACGTTCACTAGCGACAGTGCCGAAGACAAGGGCACAACCATTGGACCGCCGATCGGTCATGTCGAACTCAAGATCGTTGATCCGGCTTCGCTCGACACCGTGGCGGTGGGAGCCCAGGGCGAGCTGTGGGCGCGTGGCTTCTTCACGATGATCGAGTACTTCGAGAATCCCGAAGCAACGGCTGAGACCTTGTTGCCCGATGGCTGGTTGCGCACCGGCGACCTGGCAACGATGGACGAACGTGGTTACTGCCGCATCGTCGGGCGGCTTAAAGACATGGTCATCCGAGGCGGCGAGAACCTATTCCCGGTCGAGATCGAAGAGGTCTTGATGAAACACCCAGCAGTGGCCGAGGTCGCGGTGGTCGGACTTCCCGACGAGCGTTGGGGCGAGGTCCTCGGCGCATTCCTGCGACTCGACGAACAGGTCGATACTCCTACCGTGTCTGCGCTACGCGACTACATCCGGGCCCAGCTGTCACCGCAGAAAACGCCGGCGTTCTGGTATGCGGTTGACTCTTTTCCGTTGACTGGGTCAGGCAAGATCCAGAAGTTTGCATTGCGTACCTCGTGGGAGGCCGGCGAGCACGAGGCATCTGCCCTCAGCTAACACCGACCACCGATACCGGCCTAAGTCAGGTCCCGGTTAGATCGACACCGACGGCCGCACGGTCGCCCGCAAACCTCTTCCCCCATGATCAGTCCATCGATCTCCCAACGAGGATTCTGCGCTTCTGACCGGCAAAGCCGATGGTCGCATTATTCGTGTCGTGCCATCTGACGGCGTACCCGAACGTGGCTTTGCCTAGCAGCAGATTGTTGAGATGTACCTAGATGATGCGTCGAGCGGCAACAATCAGACAGCCGCAGGTACGACTGATATTTGCGGAGCACGACGCCGGATGCTGCATGCGACGTTCCCTTAGACCGCTGTAAGTAAGGTCGGTGCGTGCCGCCATGCAGATCAACGCCGGACCGAAGTAGTCATCACGCGCTGCTCGGCCTCGCCGGTCGCCAACCCCATCACCGGTGTGTTTAAACAACCAGCCATCCCGATCCTCGATCGCCGTTCGCAACACGTTGTCATGGGCGGCTAGTTCGACCCGCATATCATCAGGGTCTGCTTCCCAGTGGCGCGTTGAACCCTCGACGTCAGTGAACAGAAACGTCACCGTCCCCGTTGGCCGCTCGGCCATGGTGTTCAGCATCCCACACCACGCTGTAACGACGCTGAGAACGCTGCCGAAATTGGCCCCAGCCACTCGGACATAGGGGACCAGCTGCGGTGAAGTGTCGGTGAATGGCGTGATTATTTGGCGGGCCAATCAGCCGCCGACCTCCCACATCTCGCCGGCTCTGCGGCGCGGCGGCTTCGGTCGAGTGCCGTGATTACCGAGTGGATAGCGCAACGTGTTGGACCCGCCTGGGCCCGCGCTGAACTGCCGATCCTGAGCCGTCAGTCGAGCCCAGTGCATGAGGGCCTGTACGCTCGGCCAGGTGAGCGAAGCTCTCCCCACGTTTCGGTACCATCCAAGCCTGATCCGCACCGGTTCTGTTGCGCAGCGACCGATTCGATGCGTCGTCTGTAACGAAGACCGGAGGCACGCTTGCGTCGGTCCTGCGTACTCGGTCGAGGAGATCGAGGAGGGCTCAGTTTGTCCTTGGTGTATCGCCGACGGTTCGGCCGCGATGAAACTCAGCGCAGAGTTCGCCGATGGTCACAGCCTCCGTGACCTTGCAAAGGACATCGTAGAGACCGTAACGACCCGAACTCCTGGTTACTCCAGCTGGCAGCAAGATGTCTGGCAGATCCACTGCAACGATGCCTGTTCATTTTTGGATCGAATTGGCAAGGCCGAGCTTGACTCGCTCCCGCCAGAGGCCACAACCGCCGTTGTCAACGCCTTGCGGGACTACGGCCGTTCGGATACTGAACGAGAGCAGATTCTCTCGTGGCTCCATCGCGACGGAGACCTGACCGGCTACTTGTTCCAGTGCCTCGTATGTGGCGAATACCGAGCCTACGTCGATTCCTCCTGACCGTTATCGCCACGGGAAGAGTGGCAATTTGGCGACCATGCCCGATATTGCCGTCGCATAACCACACCCACGAGCACTGCGCTTGCGCCGCAGTTCGGCCCTTCCAGGGGCACTCGATAACGGCATGGTGGGTCTGCCTGGGCAGAAGGGTTGGGGTTCGTGGCAGCGTTGATCCCGTCTCTTGTCGAGGCTGGGTCACCAAGGAGGCCGCCATGGCCGCTCACAACTACGCCAATACTTCCGTTGAGATGGTCGTGTATGACGATCCGCTGCATGTTTCTGAACGGGTCGCGGTCGCGGCCTTTCTCGCTGGCTACAGCGGCGGAACCCGGACGAGCTACACGACTGGTCTGCGTATCTTCACTGGCTGGTGCCATGAGCATCGACTCAACCTGTTCTCGGTGAAACGGGCCCATCTTGAGTTGTTCGGTCGTTGGATGGAACAAGAAGGCCGCATGGCCTCAACGATTGCTCGCCGCTTGTCAACGCTGTCGTCGTTCTACAAGTACTGCCAGATCGAAGACATCATCGCCAAGAACCCCGCCGCCAATATTCGCCGGCCCAAAGTCAACGCCGAGTCTCGAACTCTGGGCTTGGATCGCAACGAACTCGGAGCGTTGTTGGTGCAGGCTGGTTTGGGTGATCTCCGAGACGGTCCTCATCACGCTGCTGGCGTTGAACGGCTTGTGGATCTCTGAAGCGCTCAATGCCGATATTGGCGATCTGTCGACCGAGCGAGGCCATCGCACGTTGGCGATTGTCCGCAAAGGCGGCAAGCACGTCACGGTTCCCATCGCCCCTCGAACCGGCCGAGCCCTCGATCTCTACATCGGGGAGCGCACCATTGGCCCGATCTTCCTTGGCGTCGAGGGCGGCCGGATGGACCGGTACTGCACCGATCGAATGGTCAAACGCCTCGTAAAACGAGCTGGGATCGACAAGCGCATCTCGCCACACAGCCTTCGCCACTCCTTCATCACCGCTGCGCTCGACGCGGGCGTCCCGCTTCGGCGATGTCCAAGAAGCAGCAAGCCACGCGGATCCCAGAACCACTATGCGCTACGACCGAGCGAGGCGAAGCCTTGACCGGCACGCAACCTATGTCGTGTCGACCTTTGTCGCTGGAGCCACCCGGCCAGGATGAGAGATCAACGATGCGATATGAGTATTGACTCATAATGAGTAATAGTTCATACTTGGTTGATGTGGGAGGTTGAAGTCACCGACGAGTTCCTCGATTGGTGGACGACGTTGACCATCGAACAACAAGAAGCGGTCACAGATCGGGTCGACGTGCTTTCAGAGCAAGGACCCGATCTAGGCCGCCCAATTGTCGACAGAATTCACAGCTCACGGCATCAGTCGATAAAAGAACTTCGAGCGGCCAAAGGCGGAGCGCTCAGGGTGCTGTTCAGCTTTGACCCGCGACGCCAAGCGATCCTGCTGCTCGGTGGCGACAAGACCGGCGAATGGAACGACTGGTACGAATGGGCTGTTCCCCTCGCTGACGATCTCTACGACGACTACCTCGCCGAACTGAAGAAGGAAGGACTCATCTAATGGCCCCAAAGAAATTCTCCGAACTCCGCAAGCAAGTCTTGGAACGCCCAGGCGCACCCGAACGCCTCGCCGAACTGCGCCGCGAAACGCTCGAAGAGATCCGGCTGTACGAACTCCGCCACGGTGAAGCAATCAGCCAAGTAGAACTCGCCGGTCGACTCGATGTCACCCAAGGCGCAATCTCCAAACTCGAACACTCCGAAGACGTCCGCGTCTCCACACTTCGCCAATACCTCGAAGCCCTCGGCGCACGCCTCGAACTCGTCGCCGTATTCGACGACGAAGACCGACGAGTCCCCGTCCACCTCGGCAAAGACACCGCCGCCTAAGCGCAGCTGCGGTTATCGAGCGAATCGATAACTCGTAACGCCGGTTACCGAGTGGCCTGCTGATGAGTTGCGACCGTTATTGCCAGGCGGGAGAGCGCTATCGAATCTTGCTCACGGCTTGGAGTACTTTCGGGTATCGCGTCAATGGCAAGGAAGATGACCGGTGGTGCAGTTCCCTTCGCATCCCTGGCCTGGTTTATCCGGCGCGTTGATTGAGGATGAGTCCTCCAATGACCGCGGCCGTGCCAACGATCTGGCCGACAGCGATTTGTTCATCAAGAAAGAGCCATGCGGCGAGGCCGCTGATCACCGGGACGGTGAACAGCAACGGCGCAACTTGGACCGGTGACAGATGACGCAGGACCCAGTTCCACAATGACCAGGCCACAAAAACCGGCCCGACGATCACCCACACCATCGCCAGCCAACCACCGGTAGTGACGGCACCCCAATCCTGTCGCGAAAGGGTGAAGGCAGTAGATGCCAAAATCGGCACGGCAGCTATCGAGGCGGCATACGTCGTGAGGGTGAACGGCGGGTAGTGCTCGACCAACCGCCGGTTAAGCAGCAAGTAGGCCGCATAGAGGGCGGCGACGACCAGGGAGACGGCGTCGCCCCAACCAAGGGAAATCGAGGTTCTTGATGCCACGAAAAGTGCAGTGCCGCTCGCCGCTAGTCCGAGTGCGAAAAGTGATTTGACCGGCGGACGCTCCCGGGTGACAGCGGCGGTGAAGATGGCGACCCACAAGGGCACAAGAGCTAGCAGGAGCGATGCTGAGAACGCGCTGGTGTAGGAGAGCCCGACACTGAAGCCGAATACGTAGCCACAGAAACCAACGACGGCCACCAGAACAAGCCATCGACGGTGTTCTGGAGCGACTTTGGTTCGGCCGCCGGTGAGTCCAATGACGAGCCAGCCGAGCGCGACCATGCCGCCGAATCTGATGAAGTTGAAGGACCCGACGCTGAACTGGTTGAGCGCATGTTTCGCCAATACGAAGTTGATGCCCCATCCCAGCACAACCCCGCATGCAACGAACCAGGCAAGACGCTCGTTACGACTCGCCTCTACGTCTGCGGCGCTGTCGGCTTCACACTGGCTTGTACGTGTTGTGTCCATGAGTCCCCACTCTCGTCGCTTGTAACCGCACTGCGCCGGCGGGAATCGGACATTCAATTATGTGCGACTTGCCAGAGAGAACTGCGCATTGCTGGCAGGCAGAAAAGCAGATATAGGTGCCTGCATCGGGGCTTGCACCGCTGCGGTGCGGATCTCCTTGGATTCAGGGCAGCCTGGTGAGATGAGCACCCCATATCGGCGTTCAGTCAACGTTGCCCGTTTGCATCTATCTCGCACAGTTCGGCCGGATGCGGTACCGCATATTCGCGGCGGAGGATGAGACAGGGCGAGTAGGGGGACAACCGGAAGACGCTCGAAAGCGGCCACTCAAGTCCGCTTCCGCTGAAACACGCTGATCGTGATCGGTCCCAACACCACAATTGCGTGGCTCTCAAGCTTGCAGATCGGCCTGAACATTGACTCTGGGCAGTCAGTGGCGGCTTTGGGGCGTATTCCGGTTGCCCCCCAACAAGGACCTACCCCAACCCATTCCGCCAGGGACAACGGGGGTTCGGGAACATCTCGCCGGAAAGTCCCGGTAAGGCCACACATGGCTTCTCAGACCCGCCTATTCGCTGGTCTCTTGGGGCAGTGTCGCACGATCGTTCACCATTCGCCAGGGTGTGCAACCGCATCCGAGAATGGCGGAATCTTGCCGTTCGATTTCCCTTAGCGGGACTTCCCGCGCACTTGTTCCCCAACCCCCGATCAATCACTGGGTCGAGACCGGCCTGCCGGTGCCCGCAGAGGCAGACCGCGTAAACGCCATCGCTGTTTTGCGCAGCCGCGTCGATGAGTGTCAGACGGAACGTGGCCGGGGCCCGGGGATCATCGCGGTCAACTTCTGGGAACGCGGCGATCTGCTCGAGATCGTCGACGAACTCAACGGCGCTGGCGACTAGTTGTAGCTGTCAGTTCGAAGCGGTCAACGCCGGTCGACCTGCACTATGACAGTTATCTCGACCAACAAATGGGGAAACGATCGTCGTCAGCTGGATAGTCGCCGGGCGCAACCGAGACATCGTCTTGGGTCACGGTTGGGTCACAACCGGGGTGTGGGGCCCAACTTGAATCGTCGCCAAGCCACCGAGTTGAGAACGCGGCGCGGCGGTTGTCTCCAGCGTTGCTGGGTGCGCCGTGCAGGGTCCATGCGCTGAAGATCAGTGCGTCGCCAGGCTCGACATCGAAGCCGACAATGTCGTAGTCATCTCGAGCCGCATCGATATCGGGAACCTTCGGGCCGTCGAACTCGGCGGTCCACGTGACAGAGTCGTCGAAACCCTCGGGCGCGTAGTAGTTGTCCCATTTGTGGGATCCACGAATGAACTCGAGTGAGCTGGCGGCGACCGTGGTCGACGTGAGCGCAACCCATGCCGACCCGATCTGTTTGCCGAGAAAAGGCCAATACGGGATGTCTTGATGCCATGGTGTTGGGGCGGTGGTATTCGGTTCCTTCACCAGGGTGTGATCGAAATAGAGCCTGGTGCTGGTTGCACCGAGCAGTTCGCCGACCATCCCGGCGATGCCCGAGTCGTACACGAAGCTGCGAATGACAGGATCGTGGCGCCAGAGGTAACGAGTAGTGAACAGTCGATTGACGGTTGCACCAGGGTTGCTGTCGGTAACCCAATCGCCGGGCTGGATCAGCTCGCGCTCCGCAACTTCAAGCAGCTGGTCGACCCAGGTGACGTCGACGGCCTGTTCGATCTTCACGACACCGTCGGTCGCAAATGTCTCGTGGTGCGATGTAGTGAGCGTCTGTGGGGACAGGATGGCCATGGCGTTCTCTTCTATGTTGTCAGTGAATACATAAAGAGCTTGCCTCAGAATGTAATCGGTGTCAACATCATTCCGTATGACGAAGCGCGATAACTATCACCACGGTCAACTACGCGATGATCTGGTCGACCAAGCTGAAGAGCTGATCGGTGAATCTGGTGCCCATAGCTGGTCGATGCGAGAGGCAGCCCGTCGTCTAGGAGTGTCGCAGGCCGCTCCTTATCGCCACTTCTCAGATAAGGCCGCGCTCATCGATGCGGTCGTTCTCCGAGGGTATGGACAGCTCGAGGATCGATATGGGAAAGCCCTTCACCGCTGCAGCGGCGAGGCTGATCGAGTGATATCGGTCGCCATGGCCTACTACCAATTCGGTGTCGACAAACCAGAAGTCTTTAGTCTGATGTTCTCGTCACCGCGACTACATACGACGGCCGAGGCGCTGCAGTCCTACCAGGTCTTCGAAGACGAGGTTGGTGCGGCCCAAGAGCGGCGCGAACTTGCACCTGGCCCAGCTCGTGACCAGACGCACGCACTGTGGGGTGCCGCTCATGGCATGGCCGAACTCGTCAATCGAAAGGTCTTCGGACCACACCATGGCAAGAAGGTTGCTCGCTTGACCCTTGCAGCGACGATCCGCGGTCTTAGCCCTGTCCGCGACGCTGGGAGATCCGCCGGCTGACGGCCTTGGCAGACGCGAGAAGGTGCCATCGCTCGATATCTGATCTGGCCGATCAGGGTGCGGGCTCCGGCTGGTAACTGCCAGCGTTCGTCGGAGCGCAAGCCGATATCGGGATTGGACCAGTAGGTGCAGCTCGGGTAGGCGTGCGAGGAGGATCCGTGCAGGATCCTGAATAGAGACAACCTTGAATCGCTCACAGGCCGACGGCAGAGCCGCTAGATCGGCATGGTCACAACGTTCTCGAGACCGATTCATATCACAAACGTTCGGCACTCCGGTTTTGATACATCCGGCCTTTCGATGCGCAGAAACGCCGCAAAATGCACAGCGTTTCAGAACCACCGTTTCTGACACCAGCTTCGCCAACGAAGAAGCCGAACCGGTGCAACGGATACCCGAAGCCGTGCAGTTTCAGCAGTACAAGCACCACGAGACCCGTCGCCGCAAAGTTTGACAGGTGGGCCCAGATCGGCTCCCACAGTCCGCCATCGACGATCTCAGACCAAAGCAACAGTGACACGTTGAAAATCAACAAGACCCGCCATGGTCCTAGTTCCGTCACTCCGATTCCGACGTCTGACCGCTTGCGGTGCCGGAGGTCTGCTTCTAGGGCGGCGCGCTACGCCAGCCATCATCGCCGCCGCCGGCTCAGGATCGCTGGCATCGCATTTCGCCGGGTCGGCACCACCCGAGACGGCCCTGAAACTACCGCTGGGCTGCGCTCGCTGGAGGATCGGGCAGTTCGCCGAACCAGAGGTCAACGGATCGATCCGGGAGCAAATGCCGATGGCGAGGCTCACCCACGTCGACGAAAACCTTGCCGACGCCCGTGCTCGCATCCAAGACGAAATCACCCTGGCTGTGACCTCATGGACCAACCGATCTGAAACCGCACGCCGGGCATCGCCGCGTCCACTCCTCTTTGCGTCTTGTGACTTCCAGCGAAGCCGTGCACGAACACGCATGTGGCGTCGAGTTTCTTACTGCCAGAGAAGCACGCCTCACAGTCGAGGTCATAGCCATCAAGCGCCCAATTCACCGACGTGCCGTGCCCCTCGCCGGGTCTGAGCCACTTCGATTGCGTTGCAGACAGTTCGCGTATCGACCGTGAGCAACAGCGCGAGCAAGCCTTCGGGGATTACCTTCTCAGCCATTCTTTCAATGCCTCAGTCGTTTGTTCGGGTTGCTCGAGTGTTGGCAGGTGCCCGGCGCCGGGGATCACGACCAGATGCGATCCGGGGATCAGATCGCGCATCAGTTCGTGGCGTGTGACAGGACATAGTTGATCCTCTGCTCCGCAGAGGACGAGCGACGGAACCGAAAAGCCTCGCAGCGTGTTGCTTTGATCGGGCCGAGTCTGAATGGCATGAGATTGGTCTGCAAATCCGTCTGGGCCAATCGCCTCGGCCATCTCCATGCACAGATTGAGGATTTCGCAGACGTGTGGCCCAGCGGCCAGATAATTCGGTTTCATCTCCTCGCTCATGACTTCCTTCAGACCGCCGTTCTTGACCTTGTTCACCTGCGCCTCGCGAATCTGCCCTTTATCGGGCGGATCCGCTAGCGGGTTCGTGTCCAGCAGCGCGAGCTTCGTGACACGTTCTGGTGCGAGACGGGTGGCCTCCATCGCCACGATTCCCCCCATGGACAGCCCGGCCAGCGCAAAGCGTGGCGGCGCCTGATCCAGAACACGGCTGGCGAGACCCGTTACGGTCGCTTCGTCGACAAGCGGCACGACCATAACCACCGGCCGGGTCAAGCACAGCGACCCACGGCTACCTCTCATGCACTGATCGTTAGATAGGCAAACACTCGGGTTTCGGGGAGCCAAACGGGGAACCAACGCCCACGGTCAAGAGCGAACGCCCCCGGACACTCGACAGCCCAAATCGTCTCGGTTTCAACGATTTGTGAACGCCCACACATGTTCACGGACAGTTCGCGGGTCCATGACGCGCAGTGGGCCGAGCGACCGAATCCCTCATGGTCCACCATCCCGGGCTCGACCCCGCGACCTTTCGAAATTCGGGATCGCCCATAATGGCCTTGCTGCAATCACGGCGAAGTGTCGATCGCGCGGCGCACAAAGGCGCCCGATAACGACGCCCAGAATCCCGGTCACAGCGCTCAGGCTCGCGCCGCATATCGGCCCAATAGTGACACGAGATAATGCCGGCCGCAGGGAGCTTCATGCCGAAGCGATCGCGGTTCGCAGTGCGCCGATTTGGTCGACCAACTCCTCGGCACTCAATGTCGTGCTGTGGACCCAGGCAGACTCCGGTAGCGGCATCGACGGTGATGGATCGGGGTCGAACCGGGCAACGATGTGTACATGCACTTGCGGGTCTCGGTTTCCGAGGATCTGAAAGTTGTTTCGCTTCAACGAGCTGACGCCGACATGCTTGGCGGAGCGATGCGCGATCAGTTCGGCCTCCGCATCGCCCTCGGATGGTCTTCTACGCCAGCCGTTCGCTGGTCGAATCGGCTGCAGTCGCCAGGTCGATAGACGAGGTCTTCCAGACTGCGGAAGTGAGCTAGATCCTGGACCCCAGGTTCCGTATCCTGTACCGGTTCGCAGGGAGTTGCGGACCCTCGGCCGACCGAGCATTATTGGTGAGCATGCGCCTCACTATTCCAAAACCTCCGTACCAGAACGGCATCGGCAAGCAGATCGAGCGTTGGAAAGCAGGCTCGAAGCTCACGACTCCTGAGATTTTCGAGGCTTTCCACATTCATCCTGACTTGGCGTCGCGCACCGGAGTCCTCGGCGCCGGCTTTCTCGGTCACAACCTCATGAGCACCCGGGACCGGGAGATCATCATCGACCGGGTCACCGGAAGCCACGGGGCCGAACACGAATGGAGCCTGCACGCCACCATTTTCGGCAACGCGGTCGGCCTAACCGATGAACAACTCGACTCGACGGTCTCAGGGCCGGACCGGGAGCGAGGCCTCTGGGATGATGACGAGCTCAGACTGATGGAGGTCGTCGACGAGCTTGCAGCCTCTGCCAACCTCGGTGACGACGCGTGGACATTCCTGCAAGACCGCTATAACGACCAACAAATCGTGGAGTTCATCGTGCTCGTCGGTTGGTATCGCACCGTTTCCAGCATGTGCAACGTGCTCCAGATCCCGGCCCACCCCGAATGTCGATCATTTCCCGCCGATGATTGAGGACTTCGGCGGAACGATCGCTCGGTCGGCTCGAATGCGTTGCGGGAGAAGCATCGAGAGATGAGGCGGAGCAAAGAATTGTTCGCAAGGTTGTCGAGTACGTCTACTGCGAGTCTGACGATCTGATATAGCCGCTGGGACACCCGATAACCGCGACCGATAACCCGCCACGCACCCCAAGCATGAATCAGGCCCCAGTGCAGCGAGCCATAATCCCGAGCGACACCGCCATTACGCGTCTGGGTCGTCTCGCTGCCTGACTCGGGGTCTGCCCGGCAAATGGCCGGAATGTTGCGGTCGACTTTGACGGAGTGTGAGGTTGATGACGCGTTGAGTGGTCCTCGTGCGGCGGCTTGTCGGCTGGGTTAGTTTCGCCTTTGGGGTGATGTGGTGTGGCTCGGGGCAGCTTTCTGAGTGATAAGGATCGGCGGGTTCTTGAGCTGTTCCCGGCTGATGTTTCGCCTGATGACCAGGCTCGTTGTTTCGTTTTGGACGCACAACAGCCGCAGTGACGGCCAGACCACTGACCAGTAGCACCGTTCCCCACCGGGCAACGACAGCACCCAAACTCGAGATTACCGAGCGGCCCTCAGGTCGTGAAGTGCGCCGCACCTCGCCGGTACTGCGGCGCGGGCCCAAGTGTTCTGGATCGCGATTATGAGCGGTTGTTAGAGGTCAAGGTGAAGGCGGAGTGCGTCTTCGAGTTGGTCCATGGCGTGGAATGGAACGTTGCCGATTACGGCACCGACACGTTCGACTGCGACGGAGCGCACCTGTTCGGCTTGCGCCTTGGAGTCGACGTCGAGGCCGGTCTCGTCAGCGGGAAGCAGGGTTTGGAACGGGTAGACGTGGTTGATGTTGGACGTGACGGGGACGATCGTCACCACGCCCTGCCCGAGTCGTTGCGCTGTGGTGTTGGCTCCGTCATTGCTGACGATGACGCCTGGTCGTGTGCGGGCAGCTTCGCTCCCCACAACAGGGTCGAGGTTGACGAGTCGGATCTCGCTGCGGCGCATCAGGCGTCCATGGTTGCGGTGTCCCAGGCGCCGCTGTCCGGATCATCTGACCACTCCGAGAACGCAGCAGCGTAGGACTCGGTCAGTTCCGATGCCCGGAGGAGACGGATCGCGCGCCGGAGCGCTGCCGAGCGCGATGCGAACCGGTGGGCCTTGACGTAGTTGTCGAGATACTCGATGTCTTCGTCTGGAATACTCACGCTGACTTTCATACCGCAAGACTACCAGAGTAGTACGATAGGTACTACCGGCCTTTGTAGGCGAGCAGTATTGGACGATCAGCTCGCTCAGTTCGGCCCGAGTGTGGCGTCACGGAATCACCGTCGGTTGGAACGCAGAGGCTGCGCTAGGTGGCGGTGAAGGCGACCGAGATGCCGATCGATTGGGCGGCGGCCCCGAGCTTGCTGTCGCCGGTGACCATGACGAGTTCGTCATCGTTGGCGAGTGCGGCTGATGCGAGGTGGACAGCGTCGTACCCTCGAAGTCCATGCGTCTGGGCCAGAACGCCTGCTGATTTGGCTAGATGGGCGGTGATCTCGACGTAGTCGATCTGCCTGGTGATCGAGTCCAAGTCCTCGACGGCCTCGGCCAGGTCCGCAGAGGTGAGTCGGCCCATTCTTTCGGCCTGGGCAAGGGCCGCTCGCGCCTCGGGGTAGATCAGACGAGTGCTGATCGTGCGGGTAGCGTCATTCCACAAGCGGCGGCACGTGTCCGATGCTGGCTCGTTGATCATCAGGGGAACGAGTGCGGAGGTGTCGAAGTACGCGATCACTGACGCTGTTCGGCGACGAGGTCGCTCACGGTTCCGTTCGCGCTGATGTGTGGAGTTGCACGGTGCTGCTTGGATTGTTCGGCGGGCGAGATGATGCCCTCGTTGATCAAGCGATCGATAGCTCGCGGCCGATCGAGCGGCACCAAACGCGCCACCGCCTTGCCGTGATCGGTCACGGTGACTTCCTTTCCGTCGCGGACAACCTCAAGGTAACGACTGAGGTGATCTCGGAGTTCGCGAATGCCAGCTTCCATCCCACCATTATGGCGCTTTTTAGTTGAAGTATCTAGCCATATTCTGTCCGCCTGACATCACCGCAACATAACCACGCACGCGTGACGAATCTAACCACGCTATATCGGCCCTTCCAGGGGCACCCGATAATCGCGGCCGCCAGCAGCGTTTCGGGTTCGGCGCGAGCGTGGGTGGTCCCGTCTCCATTGGAGACTGGGTCACCAAGGAGGCCGCCATGGCCGACACCACGAACACCACCACCGTCCACACCGTTGAGGTTGTCCGCTACGACGACCCGGTGATGATCACCGAACGCGTCGCCGTCGCAGCGTTTCTGGCGGGGTACAGCGATCCGACCCGCCAAAGTTATGCGACCGATGTGCGGATCTTCACCACATGGTGTCACGACCATGGCGTCAACCTTTTGAACGTTAAGCGGCCTCACCTGGAGACTTTCGGACGTTGGATGGAACAACAAGGGCGGATGCCATCGACGATTGGGCGGCGGTTGTCGACGCTGTCGTCGTTTTACAAGTACTGCCAACTCGAAGACATCATCGCCAAGAATCCCGCCGCCAACCTTCGCCGCCCCAAAGTAAATGCAGAGTCAGGGACTCTCGGGTTGGATCGCAACGAACTCGGGGCTCTATTGGCCCAGGCCGGGCTCGGTGATCTTCGCAATGGCGCGTTGATCACGCTGCTCGAGATGCGCGCTGAGTCCCGTGAGCTGGCGAGCGACCCAGAGGATAGAGCCGAGAGCCGGCGGGTCTTAGCTGACATGGACGAGCTCCGTGCGTGGTGATGTCCATCGACTGCGTGCTCCGAAGGCCACCCGAGGACACGAACAGCGTGGCGAGCGATACGCCGTCATCGTGCAGTCCGACGATCTGATCCTCTCCACGGTGTTAGTGGCTCCCACCTCAGCGTCTTCTTCGGCCCGTATTTTTCGACCCACCATCATCATCGGCGACGAATCCACACAAGTGCTCGTCGAGCAGATATCAGCTGTTCCCCCGGAGCGCCTGGGCGACTTCGTGGGTCAGCTCTCTGTCGGCGAACTCGCAGCGGTCGACCAGGCACTGCGACTCGTGCTCGAACTGGACTGATCGAGCAACGCACGCGCACCCCTGAATCGGCGGGCGTTACCTGGCATTGCCAGCACTCAATTCGCCTGTTATCGAGAGCGGCCGATCGGTTGTGAGCTAAGTGTCAGATCTCGCAGACGGCGATCGCAGGTGCGTCGCGACGTGCTTTGTCGGTGGCGGTGGGGAGTTGGGAGAGTTGGGTATAGGCCAGATGGTCCGGATCGATGCCGAGTACGGCGGCGTCGATCGGCTCGAGGCGTTCGAGCAACTGCTTTGAGGCGAGCGAGCGGCCTCCGGTGGCGCATGCCTCGATTCGTGCAGCTTCGTTGGCCTCGTCGCCGAGTGCGGTGACCTCAGCACGAGCCGCGGTGGTAATGCTGCCGATGAACAGCGTGGCTCCCCAATGCAGGCCGAACCGGATCACGACGTCATCGGTGGGGAGTCCGGAACCTGGCGCGACGTCAGCGATGGCTTTGCGGATGTTGCGTGCGGCGCTCAGGCAGGCGAGCGCTGCTGCCGATTCCGAGTTGTAGCTTTCGACCGGGAAGAATGCGACGACACCGTCGCCTACATGACGACCGACGAGCCCTCCGGCATCCACGATGCACTGGTCAGCGGCCCGAACGAGTCGGCGGACCAGCGTGAAGTAGCTGCTGGTGGAGAGACGACGCGCCAGAGCCGAGGAGCTCTCGAGGTCGGCGAACAGCACCGCCCCTGCGCGACGACGGGCCTTACCCATGGAGAATGTGCGCTGCACGTGGGCCGGATTGAGTTCGAATGCCATCGCCGCCTGGGTGCTCATCGGCACTGCCAGTTTGGTCGAGATCAAGGTGCCACGCAGCGTCCCTCGTTCATCTCGGATTCTGACTGCCTTGCAGTGGAGGGGCCTGGCCGCGACCAGTCCGGAACTCTTGAACTCGAAGCCGATGGCCGGTGCGTCGCTCGGCGTGAGCTGATCGACCAGATCGCGAAGCGAGGGATGGACCTGTTCGCGAAGTGACACTTCGCCCCCCGGTGTGTCTCTGAGTACCAGCGGTCCGAGCCCGGTGAAGAAGCTGTGCCACGTCTCGGGCGAAGTCATGGCAAAGCGTGCCTCAGCCATAACTGCGATCGATTCTGGCCCGAAGAGATGTTCATCGATGACCGTCGCGGCCAGCTCGCCACCTCCAGCGAATGACCTTCGTTCATCGTCCGAGGAGTACACCCTTCGCCAGTTCGGATCAACGATCGAACCCCAGTCTTCGGTATCACGAACCGCGACCGCTACTTCGGCCAGTAGCGGGTCGTCCGGCAGCCATTGTCCTCACACGTCTGTCGGCACGCCGCTTCCTGCTCGGTCACGCTGCGGCTCAGCTTCTCCTTGTCCGACGACACTTGGCAATAGATCAGCGCACGCTCGTGACCGATCTAAGTAAGGTCGGTGCGTGCTGCCATGCAGATCAACCAACTACAACTCCAGCGCAGCTAGAACACAATGGAACGACATCGTGTCTATGTCGGCCGCGGTTGCTGCGATGAACAGTGAGCTTGCACCAGCAAGGCTTCTGGCTGTGAACGAGCGGGATGATCGTCTACGCAAACGAGTGAACACCTCCTTCACCGCTGCCGATATGCCCCTGTGGGCGACCGGGGTTGGCTCGATGGTGTGCATCCGCTCGACCGAGGACCGTCTAGTCGAGCTTCCTTTTCACGCTGCCCTCGATGAAGGCCTCTACATCGCCCGCCAGGGATTTACCGCCCTGTCCAGTGACATCGCCGACGACGATTGCGGCGCACTCGTCACGAGCGTCGACAGCTTCCTTGCCACTCTCACCCCACATCGGTGAGGCTCACACCGCGAATAACGCGACCTGAGGTTCACAGACCTGAGACGACAACATGACCACGTCACAGATCGTGGTTGTCATGGTGTCAGTAATTATCGGCGCAGTACTGAAGAGCACCAGCGGCATCGGCATGCCGTTCGTGACCATCCCGGCTATCTCGTATATCGCCACGATCGAAGAGGCCGTCGTTGTTGGAGCGCTGCCGAACTTGGCGCTCAACCTTGCCTTGGTTTGGGCGCAACGATCGCACTGGTCACAGACTCGAGACCTTGCTCGCCTCAGCGCGTTCGCGTTCGTCGGCGGCGCAGCTGGCACGTTCCTGCTGGTGTCACTTCCAGAGAAGCCGCTGATAGCGGTGCTCATCTTGGTGGTGCTCGGGTACGTGGCGCTCAAGCTGGCCTCGCCCGAATTCGCGGTCGGCCCCGAAACGTCACACCGGTGGGCGCCAGTCGTTGGGTCAGCTGCAGGAATCATGCAGGGCGCCGTGGGCATCTCTGGACCGATCGTGGTGTCGTGGGTGCAGAGCCTTCGGCTCGACCGAAACGCGCAGATCCTGGCGGTCACGGTGCTATTCGCCGCAGCGGGCATCTCCCAATTTCCGGTACTCGTAGCAAGCGGCGAGCTCAAAGGTTTGTGGATCGTCACGCTCGCGGCATGCATCCCTGCGCTGGCGACCGTCCCCCTCGGCAGCCGGATCCGAGACCGGCTCAGCTCAGCGGCGTTCGACCAGTTCGTGTTGGCCTTGCTCGTCTTCTCAGCAATCGGTCTGGCGTGGCGAACCTTCGGCTGACGAATTATTGGCCCCTCTGACCACAACCAGGAGTGTCAAGAAGTAGCGGGAGAGGGTGTTTCCCCGGCGACGGTGATGCGGTGCATGAGACGGCGATGGCCGGGATAATCGTTGAGCGCCCAGTGAGGGGTGCTGCGGTTGTCCCACATAGCGATTGACCCAACGTCCGATCAAAACTGGGTGGTGAACTGATCCTGACCGACATGTTCGTTGCTGTGCACCGTTTCGAGCGACTCGAGGGTCTTCTGGAGTCCGGGAGAAAGGGCGTCGTAGGCTGCGGCCACGTCGGCGAATCGGGTATCGCCGCCAACAGGAGGGGCCTCTCGTGCCAGAAGAATCGATCCCCGAGCAGGGATCTGGTCGTAGGTGTGATCGGTATGCCAGGCACCACCGATATTGCCCTGCTGATCAGCTTCCTTGAGCACGGTTGCGATCTTCGGGCGTCACCTCTTGATCACGGAAGAACAGCACCCCATGTTCGGCCCATGCGTTCGCCAACTGGGTGGTGGCGTCGTCGTCAAGTTGTCGGACATCAACGTCACTCACCGCTGCGCCGACCCGTTCCGGAGTAATCAGCATGGACACCACCCTAGGTCTGTGCAACTACCCCAGGTCTGTGCAACCACCCCAGGTCTGTGCTGATTATGTGCAAGCATGAGTTGGTGCTTATTAAGCGGGTGGTCCTGGACCAGATCGAAGCTGGTGATCTCGACATCATCTTTCGGAAATGGCGCAAGCCAACCGTGAAGGAAGGCGGCCAACTCCGCACTGCGGTTGGCATGTTGAATATCGTTGCCGTGGACAAAACCGCCAAGTCGACCATCACCGCAGCCGACGCCAACCGAGCTGGCTTCGTGTCCAAGGCGGCACTTCTAACGGAACTCGATAGCCGCGACGAAGGCGACATCTATCGCATCACCGTTAAACACGGCGGCGTCGATCCCCGGATTGCACTGCGAGAGAACGCAAACCTGACTGCGGATGACATCGCCGAGTTGCAGGCCCGGCTAGCTCGACTCGACAAGGTGTCGAAGCGGGGACCGTGGACCACCACGTTTCTCAGACTGCTCGATGCCAATCCACAAGTGCGAGCCCCCGACTTGGCCGAAGGACTCGGTTTGGATAAGCCGACGTTCAAGAACGACGTTCGCAAACTCAAGGGTCTGGGCCTAACCATTAGCTTCTCGCCCGGCTACGAACTGAGCCCCCGGGGCAAGGCATACCTCGACTCGCTCTAACCACCCAGTCCACGTGTCAACCCAGCGTTGTCTGCGTCACCTGGGGTCAGACCCGCCGTCACCTGGGGTCAGACCCTGCGTGTGCTTCTGGACCGACGGCAGCGGCCGTGAGTAGGGTCGTAGGGGTACGAGCCGAACCGAGGGATCCATGATTGACGACTTCCATACGATCATCTACTCAGATGATCGTGTCGCTACTCGAGCGATCCTTCACGACGTCGCGCAGTGGTCTTCGATCGATGCTGGCGACGGCTGGCCCATGCTCTACCAAGCGCGCCCCGAGCTCGCCCATCAAGTCGTTGACTGACATGGGCCAGGGCCTTGCTGCCGAATCAGACGCATCCCCTACAGACATCGCCGCGTACTACGACGCGTGGGCCGCGAACGACTACGACGCCGACGTAACCAGCTGGGGTTATGACGCTCCCGAGCGGGTCGCGACCATGGTCGCCAAACGTCTCCAGGAACAACCAGGTCAGGTACTCGACGCGGGCTGCGGCACCGGCCGAGTCGGGGCGGCACTCCAAGCGCTCGGCGTCAAAGATGTCATCGGTGGCGACTTCACGCCTGCAAGTGTCGAAGCTGCACGCCGCCGCAACGTTTACCGAAGCGTCGAACACCTCGATCTGAACGAACAGCTTGGGTTCGACGACAACCAGTTCGCGACAGTCGTCAGCGTGGGCGTGTTCTCATATCTCACCGATACGAGCGCCACGATCACCGAGCTGCTTCGGATCACGAAACCGGGCGGTGTGGTCATCTTCACCCAGCGCACCGATCTGTGGGCCGAGCGCGACTGCACATCACTTATCGACTCGTTTGTCGCCGCTGGTGCGTGCAGTGCAGACATATCCGACCCATCGCCGTATCTGCCGGGCCACACCGACTTCGGCACCGACATCGGCATCATCTACACAACACTGATGGTACAGAAATCATGACCACGAAACCGACCCTCGCCGATGGCCTGCATCTCATCGTGAAACGAGATTGCCCAACCTGCGTTCTGATCGAACCAGCCATTGCGCAGCTCGCAGCCACGAGTCAGCCGCTCACCGTGTACAGCCAGGACGACCCGAGCTTTCCCGAGGCTGTCGACGCCGTCGACGACGGCAACCTTTTCGTCTCCTGGCATCACCAGATTGAGACGGTGCCAACATTGCTGCGCATCGAGGCGGGTATGGAGACAAGCCGAATCGTCGGCTGGGAACGGTCGCAATGGGAGACCTTCACCGACCAGCAAGATCTTGCGCCCGAGATTGCTGGGTACGCCCCAGGTTGTGGGTCGCTCTCGGTAGACCCCGACATCGTCGACGAGCTGGCGTTCCGGTTCGGAGCCTCGCCGCTGCGGCAACGGCGAGTCGAGTTTGCGGTCGCCGAAGACGACGTCGAAGCAATGTACGAACGCGGTTGGACCGATGGACTTCCTGTCGTTGCCCCAACCGAGGCACGAGTGCTCCGCATGCTCGAAGGCACCAGCCGAGACCCCCAAGAAATGGTGGCGATTATTCCACCGCTGCTCGAACCAGCGACCGTGGAACAGGTTGCTATCAACGCGGTTATGGCTGGCTGCAAACCCGAGTACTTCCCGGTCGTCCTTGCTGCGGTCGAAGCTGCCTGCACCGACCAGTTCAACATCCATGGCTTGTTGTGCACCTTGTGGTTCTCCGGACCTGTCGTCATCGTGAACGGACCTATTCGACACGAGATTGGTTTGAACTCGGGCAAGAACGCGCTCGGTCAAGGCACTCGGGCCAATGCCACGATCGGGCGGGCGCTTCAGCTGGTGATCCGCAATTTGGGCGGCGGCAAACCTGGCGACGATGGCATTGACCGCTCCGCCCTGGGTGCACCGTCCAAGGTCGGTTGGTGTTTCGCCGAAGACGAAGAAAATCTGCCGGAGGGATGGCCGTCACTTGCTGTCGAACAAGGCTTCGCACCTACCGATTCGACCGTGACACTTTTCGCAGGACACGGACCCAGCGGCGCCGTCGATCAGACGTCACGCACACCCGAAGACCTGATCCGTTCGCTTGCGGGGCGACTGATCGCCACCGGGCATCCGCATCAACGAAGCGAAGCCATGCTGGTTATGACTCCCGAACATCAACGGGTATTCGCCGATGCAGGATGGTCGAAGCAACGCTTTCGCGACGAACTCGACCCGCTGCTGGTCATCGACCCATCGGTTGCCCTCCCCGGGATAGCCGGCGAATCGGAGCAGGCAAGCGCCGGTGTCCCAAAGTTCCGCCCCGGATCACTCATGATCGTGCGAGCTGGCGGCGACGCTGGTGCCTTCTCGGCCATCATCGAAGGGTGGATCGGCGGCCGTATGGGCAGCGAACCAATCACCCACAAGATCGAGCGTTAAGACCAGCCGTAGGGAAGGCATCGATACTCCCTGCGTCGCGACGTCGGGTCTGCGAGCATCAGAGTGTGAGCCAAACCAAACAGACCGTTACGTCGATCGAACAGCTCGAAACCTTGTACACGCAAGTCAACCCGAACAGTTTGGCCAAGGAAAGCCCGGTCATTCTGGCCGAGTACCGAACGCTGATTGAGGCATCGCCATTCGTAGCGTTGGCCACTGTTGGCCCGAGCGGCATGGATTGTTCACCCCCGCGGTGATCGGCCCCAGGCGGTACATGTTGTCGATGAAACCACCCTGCACCTACCGGACCGTCGGGGCAACAATCGCATGGACAGCTTGCGCAACATTGTGGAAGATGGGCGAGTCGCACTGTTATGGCTCACACCCGGCATCACCGAGTGCATGCGAGTGAACGGCCGAGCAGTGCTCCGTTGCGACGATGCTGTTCGAGAGCTCTACCCGATGCAAAACAAGTTGCCAGCCACAGTCATCGAGGTCACGGTCGAATCGGTCTACTTCCAATGTGCTCGGGCGGTGAAGCGAGCAGAGCTGTGGAATCCTGATGTGCAGGTGAGTCGAGACTCGCTGCCCTCACCCGGTGAGATCATGGCCGCTATCACCGACGGCGAGTTCGACGGTCAGACCTACGACAACGAGCTTGAAGACCGCCAAGCCGAGACGCTGTATTAATCCACCTTCTCTGGGACATCACCCCGGGTAAGCGCCACCACGATGGCAACATGCATGGCTGCTGCCCTGAAAAACAAGGCGCGGCCAAAGAGATAGGTGCAACCCGCGAACTACCTGTCAAAACCTGCAAGGCTGCAGGAGTGACTGGTATTCGTATCCGCCCTGCCCAGCCCGAGGACCACGACGCCATCGTGGCCTGCGTCGACGCCGCGTATCAGGGTTACGTCGAGGACATCGGCGAGAAACCTGCACCAATGCTCGACGACTACAAGTCGCTGATTCGGGCCGAAGCTGTGACTGTTGCCATGGATGGCGACGGCGTCGCCGGCCTGATCGTGATGTGGGCTCGGCCGGACCATTGGTATGTCGACAATGTCGCAGTGTGGCCAGAGCGCCAGGGCACCGGCATTGGGTCGATCCTGCTCGCCCGAGCCGAAGATGTAGCCCGTTCCGCAGGCTTCACCGAGATCCGGCTGTACACAAACGAGGCGATGACAGCAAACACGACGTACTACGAACACCGGGGTTATGTCGAAACCCACCGCTCGTCAGAAGCTGGCTACAACCGCATCAACTACACCCGAGCCATCGACTAGCGGGCGAGGGACGAGCCGAAACCCTGACTACCCGTTGAAACGATCGGATTCGGGATAGAGGTCGAAGCGACCGAGCCGGTCGAGACAGACTTCGACGCTCCACGGCAACATGGTCGCGCCAGCGCGGGAGTCGCGGTACGCCTGTTCGAGCGGCGAAGGTCGCAGCATGGAACGTCCACCAGCGATCTCGATGGCCTTCGATGCCAGCTCAGGGGCGCCTTGCATGGTCGTGACCATTGACGTCCACGCTCGACGCAGTGATGCGCGCGACGGATCTGCGGACGCCTCGCCCAGCACTCGGTAACACAATGCTTGAGCACGGTCGTAGGTCAACTGCATGTCGGCCCAGCCATGTTGTTTGATGTGGTTGTCACGGCGAGCGCTGGTGCCGTGTTCGCCTCGCAGGTAGGCGCTGGTGTAGTCGAGAATGCCCCGCATGAGGCCCAGGTACGAGAACGACAACGTCATATAGAAGTACGGCCACCGCCATGCGGCCTGCTCGAACATGCCTGGTGGAATCCACTCGTTGCCTTCGGGCACGAACACGTCGGTCATGAGTAGATTGCGGGAGTCGGTCCCTCGCATGCCCAACGGATCCCAGCCGCCTTCGATCTCGACGCCATCGGCATCGGCAGGCACACCCATCAGATGTAACTGGTCGTCGGCGTCGGAGATACACACCACGTTGTGGACGTTCGCCGCGCCAGAGAGCGATGCGAAGATCTTGCGGCCGGTGACCAGATAACCACCGTCGACCTTCTTGGCCATGGTCGCGAAACCGCCGGTGGCTGACGCGGCCGTGCCCTCGCTGAACGGCTGGCTATGAATGGTGTGATTGTTCACGACCCCGTGCCAGAGCTGTTCCCGGCGGGCGTGTTGGGTGGCGCGCACATCGTCGGGGAGATCCATGTCGTCGGCGATCTGGCCGACCAGCAGGGTGGTGGCGACATGCATATTGAAGGTCAGGCCAGTAGTGGCGCAGTGTCGTCCAAGCTCTTCAGATGCCAGCGCATACGCAACAAAGTCGCCCCCGAGCCCGCCGTGTTCTTTCGGGATACAGATTCCAAGCAGGCCAGCACGTTTCAGGTCTTCCCAGTTCTCGTAGGGAAACGCAGCATCTCGATCCGAGTCGAACGAACGCCTCGGAAAGTCGACAGCCGCGGCTGTCATCCGCTCAACAATGTCGCGACGTTCCGGCGTGAATAGCGCATCCTGCATACGCCAAGTGTCCCGCATCTCCAGACGAATTGCTAACCCTGGCAGTCCTTAACCATGTGGCATCGTTGCGGCGCGAACAACGTCGATGTGCATGGCGGGTCTGACCCTGGACGACCACGGGCCGTTCTAAATCGGGTCGAAGCCCACACCGTGTGGCATCGTTGAGCCATGCTCGTTGAACGAATTGAAGCCAAGTGGATAGATGCATTTGCCGAGGTGTTTCGGCTGTGTGGTGTTGAACCCGGCGACGAATGCGCAGTACTCGCCGAAACACAAAGTCGGGGCGTCAATGTCGAGCTCAGCGAGTTGGCGCTCAAGCGACTAGGCGCAAACGTTTTCCGGGTCACGATGCAGACGCCGGCCCAGACCGCTCCGGTCGCGATCCGCTCCACCGGGGCCAGCGATGCCATTGGCGGTTCCGCACCCGTGATCGCTGCCTTGTCGCAAGTTGCGTTCATTGCCGACTGCACCGTCGAGGGTCTCCTGCACGCACCCGAACTTCCTCAGCTACTCGGTGGTGGGGCTCGAACCCTCATGGTGTCGAACGAACATCCCGACATTCTTGAGCGACTTGTTCCCGATACAGCGCTTGAGGCCAAGGTCAAGATCGGCACCAAGATGTTGCGGGGGGCCAAAGAAATGCGTGTCACCAGCGCTGCCGGCACGGACCTCACAATCGATGTTGAGACCGCACCCGCTGGATCGAGCTGGGGTTACACCGCACGACCCGGGACCATCGCTCACTGGCCTGGTGGGTTGTGCCTGTGTTTCCCCGGCGAAAGGTCGGTGAACGGCACGCTGGTGATGGACGTCGGCGACGTCAATCTGACCTTCAAGCGGTATACGGATTCCCCCATTCGATGCACCATCGAAAAC
>Ga0213868_10000657_pt1 | contig 32938 bp, 25 predicted proteins | sample PICome_9_FD_160087 | JGI IMG/M metagenome (GOLD analysis project Ga0213868, IMG submission 160087) | Coastal seawater microbial communities near Pivers Island, North Carolina, United States - PICO127 | ecosystem: Environmental > Aquatic > Marine > Coastal | place: USA: North Carolina...
AGCGACCATCCACCACCGTAAAAGTAAACAACTCAAGTTTTCGTGCAACAGGTGCAATACTCACTTTTCGTGCAGGGAACGATTCTACAAAAACAAAAAGCCCCCCCAAAGCCGCAAGCAATTTGAAAGCAAACTAAGTATTATCTGCTTCCAAACTCAATCCCGTAAGCATTGAACCCCGTTTTCATCAGTTTAATTTCCGTATTGGGCATAGCCCAACTCTTGCTGCCGATGCGGTACGCGTTTGTACCTATACTAGTCGCGACATTTAACCTTGGTAACGTTGAATTCCTTGGGCAACTCACGCCAGTTCGTTTTATTATCCTACTAGGGCTGTTTCGCGGATTCCAATCTGGAGGCCACTTTCTAAAATTAAGCAACCCCATAGACCGTACATTCATCTTATTCGCAATCCTATCAATAATAACAATACCATTTAAAGAGTCCTCGATAAATGAATTCAACTTTCGCATGGGACTACTTTTTAACGTAATCGGAACCTACATGTACGGCCGCACATTACTATACAGCTCTAATACCTTCCACCGACTTGCAATTGGGTCACTCATAGCAATCGTCCCATTATCAATCGCTTTATTGATAGAATCCTCAACTGGCCAAAACCTATATCACAAGTACTTAGGAGGTCGATCTGCATCAGCGATATTCAGAGATGGATGGCGAGCAAGAGGACCCTTCGCACACCCCATCCTCGCCGGGACCGCCGGAGCAGTATCATTACCCTATTTTGCCTTGCTGTGGAAAACACATAGGAGGATTGCATTCTTTGGGATGATCGCGGCACTTGGAGTCGTTATAGCCTCGCACTCGAGCGGGCCGTTAGCCGCCACCGCGCTAGCCTTTGCCTCTCTTTATTCATGGCGGTGGAGAAGGCACATACCTAAATTAAAATGGATTATCATATCCTCAATCATCTTCCTATCGATGTATATGGATCGCCCGTTTTATTACATCATAAGCAAAATAGACCTCACTGGTGGCAGCACAGGCTGGCATCGATCCAAGCTAATCGACTCAGCATTAACCCACTTCGGAGAATGGTGGCTAGCAGGCACAGACTACACAAGGCATTGGATGGCAACAGGCGTATCATGGAGCCCTAACCATATCGACATAACAAACTATTACATACACCTAGGAGTGATTGGCGGCTTTGGACTACCGCTATGCCTAATAACCATACTATATCTTTCTTTCAACAAATGCATCATCTTTATCAATAGTATGGAAAACGTCGATAAAAGCAAAGCGTTTTCGATGTGGTGCCTAGTAGCTTCTCTCTTAGCTCATGTAGCGTCAGCGGTTTCCATATCTTATTTCGATCAGATGTTTACCCTACTGTACATACTTATAGCTGCAATTGCCAACAGTGAAGAGTCCATCAGGGATGTAAAATCAAAGCCCCTTCGAGATATCTCCACTCAACAACTTTAAAACGAGTTCTCTCAAAATACAATGGGAATAGCAAACGACACTATCGACATACTGATGATAACATACAACCGAGCCGGCTATACCAAGCGTGCGCTAGGTGCCCTGCTAGATAGTTGCGACGGAAACATGCGAGTTTGGGTTTGGCACAATGGCACCCACGAACCGACACTCGAAATCGTTCGTTCCTACCAGAATCACCCACACTTTCACCACCTCGAACTATGCCCCGAGAATAAAAAACTGCGCGAACCAACAAACTGGTTCTGGAAAAAATCAGATGGTGCCTATGTTTCCAAAGTAGACGATGACTGTATTCTCCCCAAAGGCTGGTCGCAAACTCTGCGACGTGCCCATCAAGATAACCCGAATTTCGGGGCGATAGGGACCTGGAGATTTCTCGAGGAAGACTTCGTACCGAATCTTGCTGGAAAAAAGACTGAAACCTTCAACGGAGGACATCAGTTAATGAAAAACCCTTGGGTACAGGGCAGCGGCTATCTGCTACGCAGAGAATGCCAGCAACAAGTTGGTTACATCAAAGAATCAGAATCATTCCCGGGTTACCTCATTCGTGCTGGCTGCGCCGGTTGGCAAAACGGCTGGTACTTCCCATTCATCCGCGAAGAGCATATGGACGACCCCCGCTCAAAACACTGCGAGATAAAAACCGATGAGAAGTTCATGGAAAATCGCCCTCTAAGTGCAATCAACGACAACGTTACAACATTAGCCCAATGGGCAGAACGGGTCAAATATATGGCATTCCTCGTCCAAGAAGCAAATCCCGATCCCAAATATCACTCCGGTTGGAGAAAAAAAATAAAGGGAGTTAAGTCCCGCACGCAAAGAGCCCTAGGAATTAAACCAAAGTGGCGATCAGCTAAATAGCGGGAACAGGATACCCTGCCACCCGTCGAATCATGCTCATACCAATACCCCAAGGGTAGCTATCTGCCGAAAAGTGATTGGAGCCTCTAAGTTAGGCATCAAGATATACATGGACAAAAGACTCAGGCATATGGTTAAGTACGAGAAGGCAAATTCGAAGGGCTGCGAGAACATGGTCTAGCTAGAGCAAAGCTTCAAGCCCTACTTCGAGTTCTGCCACAAGCGGTGAGGGCACTCTTCGCTTGGCGCTAATACCCCGTCTTAAGTTTATGAAACCTCGAAACGGTTGAGCAAAAAAAACCAAACCGCGTACAATTAAACCACCGCAATAAACCAACTAAAATCAAGCTACCCGCTGTCTCGCAAACTAGGTCTACTTAAGGCGAATTCTATCCACCCTGATCAAGCGACATCGAATGCTCGATCACATCCAAAGCGACAACAGCTTAAAGTTCATCGAACGCGGACTACGCCACTGGATTGCTAAGAAGAGGATCCAGACGTGCTATATGGGTTTGGGAAGCCCTTCACAAAATAGATGTGTAGAGAGCTTCAACTCGCGTTTTCGATAGGAATGCCTTAGCCGTAAGCAGCTTTGGACTTTGATCGAACCGCGAATGGTAATCGAAAACTGGCGATGGTATTACAACAATATATGGCCTCATCACTCGTTGGGTTCCATTACTCCACTGGAGTTCCCTCAGGAACTACAGGAGGGAGGCGAAGCAGACCATTGTCTGGCCTTCAATCGGCCTACGGCCTCTTTTTGAATCAACTGTGACAGGCTATACAACATCATTAATATATCAATAATAACGAAACCGAACTGGCTCAGTTCGGGTAACTCGAATAAACCACAGGGCAAGTCTCTGGCTTGGTCTCATTACAATACATGTCGAATGTTCAATCAAATCTCAGTATTGATTCCAACATATAATCGTGCTCCTCGACTTAAGGATACGCTTTTAAGCGTTTTTCATCAATCTCTCCCTCCTCTTGAAATCATAGTCGTCGACGATGGCTCTACAGACGATACCGAGCAGTCTATAAATGAGATAAAATCTCTGATTTCTTCATTCTCCACAAAACTTGTCTATCTTAAGCAGATTAACAAAGGAAAGAGCGCAGCCTTAAATTATGGGTTAGAGAACGCTTTTGGAACGTGGATAGCTTATAATGATTCCGACGACATTTGGCTCCCTCAGAAACTAGAAAAACAGGCAAAGGCCTTGATGGCCCATCCCGAATGCAAAGCATGCTTTACCAACAGTCGCTTCACAGGTAACAGCGCAATGAACTTTACATCATTCGAAAAAGCAAAAAGGCCCTATCGATTGGATGTAGGTGTAATCAATAAGGCATACGAACATTGTACAGACGCACCCCATGGAATCTTCATGCAAAGCCTAATCGTACACCGGTCTATTGCCGAAACAGTAGGGCACTTCAATAATGATTATAGAGTATCACAAGATACAGATTTCATTTTCCGTATAGGACTACACACATCCTTCTGCTACTTAAGGGAACCTTTAACCGAGATCGATAGAGAGCAGGTTAACTCTGATCGGCTCACAACAAAATTCAGTAGAGCAAGTCTAAAAAGGCTAACCACCCTTGAATCTATTTTCAGAGGCTGGCTAACGCTTTTACCAAAAAACAATCGGACTGCTATTCGAAACACTATGAGATTGCTGGCATCTGTTTTATATGAGCAATCGATTATAGCGTCCTCATCAGGCAACGATAAATATGGGCGAAAATTGCTTGCCGATTCTTTCAAGCAATATTGCTCATTCAAAACTTTCTTTCGTCTTATTATGCCGCTGAGACGACGCCTTTAAGCGTCAATTTTTCGTGCATCAAAAACTCTTTAATCTGATCAACCTAACCTCTAGCAAAAACCTTTTTTCACTGAAGCTATTGTTTTCATCGTCTCGCACCTGTCCTATTGCTTATGAAAAGGTAAGCACAATTTGCACGGTAGAAATAATCTCGAACCGATCTGCGACCGAAATACCAAAATCTGAAAATTTGGATGTACGATTATCCACTCCTCCCGTTGGTTCGTAAAGTTTCTTCTTGTAGCGCCATTGATAAAAAGCAGCAATTGACTGAAGTCCAGGAATCTAGAAATTCCTACATTTTCCTTCCCAAAAATCGTGTCAATCCTGATCGTTTCCATATAACAACTTTATTTATATAAAATGGCACAGCTCGTAAAACCCCATAATATCCGCATCGCCCTGATATCTCGCTCCGAGGCTAAGTTTTCTGAAACATTTATATCTGAACAAATAAAACGGCTTCCGGGTAAAGTTTTTCACTATTTTGGCAATAGTGGAAATCTCTCCATCGCAGGATATGGGGCTCTATTTAGCAGAACTAAACTTGCGGTTCTTGCAGTAATTTATAAAATTATCGGCCTGAGTATTCACGATGCGAAAATGCGCTTTTTGGTGCGCTCCCTCCATCGTAACAAAATAGACGTAGCCTTGGTTCATTTCGGAAATACGGCAGCAACGCTATTGGATGCATTTAGGAAGTCAAAGACTCCTTTTATCGTAATTTTCCACGGCTACGATGCCAGCAGAAAAGACATACTCAAGGAGCACGATTTAGACTATAAGCTTATCTTCAGAGAAGCTGCATCAATAATAGCGGTTTCAAAAACTATGTGCCAAAGCCTTATCGACTTGGGTTGCTCACAGCAAAAGATACACCATATCGCCTGTCCTGCTTCAGATAAATTCCTAGGAATTTCACCCAATTACCAAAATAAACGAGCTCTTAGCATCGGACGTTTTGTAGATAAAAAAGCACCCTATCATACAATTTTGGCTTTCTCCGAGGCCCTTAGAAGTCACCCGGAAGCCATATTAACGTACTATGGAGATGGCCCTTTGCACAACATGGCCAAAAATCTCGTCAGATACCTCAGGCTTGAAGCTAACATCAAACTACCAGGTCGCATTACGCCTGCAGAGTACTTAATAGAATGCTCACAAGCCAGGCTATACATTCAACATTCTATTGTCGCTGAAAACGGTGATAGCGAGGGTACGCCAGTGGCAATACAGGAAGCTAGTGCAGCGGCTCTACCAGTCGTTTCAACTCTTCACGCCGGTATTCCAGACGTGGTGATTCATGGTGAAACAGGATTACTCAGCGAAGAGCACGATGTCTCCACGATGGCTTCCCACATCTCACAGATTTTAGACGACATGCAACTCACCGAAAGGCTCGGTTCAGCAGGGAGAAATAACATAAAAAACAATCACTCCATGCAATCCCATATTGAAAAAACATCGGATCTACTTTTACTCGCTGCGAGATCCAGATTGCTCAATAACTAACAATAAAACTAAAACTTCCCAGTGAGCCCTCTAAGTGGACCCTTCAAAATGTTAGCCTTGGCAGCTTCGGTTGAACATCGATAGTGGATGGTTGGTTATTGCATGGCTTCGTTCAGAGACAGGCGGACCCCGAACCGAGGCTAAGCCCTCAGGGTCATATATATCAATTGGAAATCTATACAAAAGACTGCTGCGAATTCGGACTCTTATTGTATTTCTCCGGAGGATTTCGATGCAATTATTAGCGTCGAACAAATTCAAAAACCACTCCCAATACAGGTAATCGTTACATAACCGGCTATGTATACCTACCACATAAGGATTATCCCAAGTCCTTTCTGTCTGTATTCAAACCCTCGAAATACTGGCTTTCTGTAAACAGGCTCCTATCGTCTTCGCGACGAACTCCCACCCGTCGCCGCTACGATCAGACTAACGTTTCTAAAAGTCCTGATTCAAGGAGTCCTCCCAATCCGCTTCTTGTAGGCGAAAAAATAGCCACGCCGTTGAGGAATACTCCAAAACTAAATGACAGCCATCGGCACCTGCTATGACGCGTGATCCTTGGTCTAGTTTAAACCGAATAGCGAGGCTCTGCTCTAGTGCTTGGGACGAAAACTTTACTGACAATAAACATTGAGAAAGGTTTAATCTAAGGTTGTTACAACCTTCCACTCTAACTCTGTTGGGCCACATCAGTATACAAAAAACCCTTGATATTATAGTAAATTAAAGTTCCCAGAATCCAACATGAAAACTAGCTCGTCAACTTATCAAAAACTCGGCATTAAATGTTGGTTCGTTTCCAGGGCAATTGGCCGAGCAAGCGAACCTTGGCTTTGGCGGCAAGTCCAGTCGCTCAACCGCATCAATCCCAAAATAATTTGTTGGGAACGCGAAAACGAATTGGACTACCCTATCACTTGCCCGCTCACGCTCATTCACTCACCCGCGAACGTAATGCATGGGTACCATCGATGGATAGTGCGCATCAAAAACCTAATGAGTCGTAATTTCTTCGGTACGGTCGGTTCAGAGCGCAAAATTCTGGTGGATCTGGCAGACCACGAAAACCCATCTGTCATGCTATGCCATTTCGGCCATTGGGCACTTCGGATGCTACCAATAGCCAAGGCCAAAAATATTAAAGTCGTCGTGCATTTTCACGGGCTAGATATCTCTTCTTTGCTCAAATCAGATAGGTGGTACCGATGGAGTCTTAAGGCTAACTTAAAACAATTCGACGCTGCGGTTGTAGTCGGTAGGCACCAAGCTAAATCCCTCCAAAACCTCGGCTATCCCTCCGAAAAGATCCACATCATTCCGTGCGGTGCACCCGCCTCCCAATACAAGCTCTTGAAACACACACCTTCTACCAACTGCCAACTGGTGGTGGTTGGTCGACTTGAAGCGATCAAAGGCGTCGAGCAAACACTTCAGGCGTTTTCTCGAAATGCCCTGAACAACAAAAACATGCACCTCCATTTTCTAGGCGATGGACCCATGCGAAATAAATTAGAGTCGAGAAGCAAACAACTAGGCATTGCTAATCAAACTCATTTCTACGGAAACCAAAACCAATCATTTGTCAAAGAGATGCTGTCGCAATCCCATATTTTCCTGCAGCATTCCGTGAACCACAGCAACGGTAGTTCAGAAGGCTTCGGGGTTTCAATAACCGAAGCTTGCCTTAGCGGACTCCCAGTTATCGCGACCAGATGCGGAGGAATTGTTGACCAAATAGAACATGAAGTAAACGGGCTGCTTGTTGAACAATACGATATAGACACCATGGCAAAATATATAGCACGACTTTCAAAGGACCACAGCGAGCGGGCAAGATTAGGAAAAGCCGCCCGCGAGAGCGCAGCGAAAAACTTCGATTCGGAAAAACAAGCCCACAAGCTCGAGGATTTACTCATCGAAGTCGCACGTGCCGACTAAGACCGAGAGCTTTGGTACCTCGAAAAGCAAACGCATCCAAGAATGGATTAAAACAGTGAATCCTAATTGCCATGAGGATTTCAGTATACAATGCGGAAAACTTCATTGAGCAAAGAGCCTAGTCCATTCTCAACCATAGCTACAAAACCCTCCATATTATCGTTGTAGTCAGAGTTCATAGACGAGGCGTTCTATCCTAAGAGCAGAATGCCAAAATCACCAACTGTCACGATTAGGGACAACAGATTTGAGCTTTTTCAGTTCCAAAACGAAACCGATCTAAAATTTGTCGAAAAGGTTCCGACTTGATCTTATTCAAATAATTTAAATATTAAACGCTGTTTTTTCCAAAGTACCTTTTTAACTCGTTCAGAAGAAACTTTAAATTCTCTCTTTTCACGAACGATTCGAGAACGAAAAACTCCCCGATAGAACCTGTTCCCCTTCTTTGGAATTATCTAATCCGTTCGATCTAATTAGATCCTTTTTCAAGGATCTAATCAGTGGTCACGTCCTTGCCTATTACAAGATTATTATAGCATGGAACATCCTAAAAAAGAAACCCGCAAATAGAAAATAGTATATCAATCAGAAAAGCATTTTTATAAGAGTTATACTCCCTACAAAAGACCTCATGGCATTATGAGTAAAGTCACCTGCTCAAAATTCGGAGACGCTGATTCTTGCAACCCAAAGCTCCGACAATATTATATATATAATGAGTATAAAAAAATATCTCCACTGCCAGCTAGCCTCTATCGAAAAATGAAGAACCCACTTATAAGCATATTGCTACCGATCTACAACGCCGAGGCGTTTCTGGAAAAGACTCTATCATCCTTAACCTCTCAAACATTCACTAATTTCGAACTCATTGCGATAAATGACGGATCAACCGACAGATCTTTAGAGATAGTTGAAGAAATAGCAAAAACTGACCCAAGAATATTCATTTATAATCAACCTAACAGTGGACTTATTGAAACGTTAAACAGAGGTATAAAGCTCGCAAATTGTTCATTGATAGCTAGAGCAGATGCGGACGATATTTACCATCCTAAACGCCTCGAGCTTCAATATCGTCGAATGAGTGAACGCCCCGAAATCGTTCTCCTTGGAGCCCGGACAGTAAAGATCGACAGTAAAGGTAGAACTTTGTATCAAGAATTTCAATCTACGAGTAAATCTGATATCCTAGAAGGTCTTGCTGGAGGGTTCGGCGTAATTCCCCACCCCGTAGCAATGTATCGAAAATCTGCGGTGATTCAAGCCGGTGGATACTCTCCTAAAGCTAAATATTGCGAAGATGTAGACTTGTGGATTCGCCTATCTGAGATTGGCGAAATCGCCAATCTCGATGAGCATTTGGTATACTACAGAGTCCATTCCGAGTCGATTTGTTCGGTACACTGGAAAGAGCAACGCGAAAACATTAAACAGATTGCAACTAAATGGCAAAAGTCTCGTAACAAGGAGGTTTCAGAAAATTCCATTTGGAATAGACCTCCACAGAGTGCTGTAAATCTTGCTCTGTTTCGTGCTAATCAAGCCTCCAAGCAAGGCTTTCATCAAAGTGCAATTAGGCAATCGCTCATCGCTCTTAGGCAAAGTCCATTTAAACCAAGTTCGATTAGGACGCTCATCAAAAGCATCCTCAATGCTATCTCGTTCAAATCACCGGCGGTCAAAACTGAGTAAAAACGATTACTGATAAAGTTTAAATAATTGTATTTGTATCCAATAGCACAAACTCTTTAGTACAGACTTTAAGGAGTCTTTTTGATCGAACGCTAAACGAGATCAAAATAATCGTTGTCAATGATGCTTCCACAGATCGGTCCTGCGAGATTTTAGACATACTTGCCCGAGGAGAACCGCGACTCAATGTGATTCATCTACGCGAAAAGAGGATTGCATGAAACAAGATCGGCAGGCTTGAGAGTTGCTAAGGCTCATTGGGTAGAGTTTTTGGATGCTGACGATTTTTCAAAACCGGACATGTTTCTTCAACTGCACCAAACAGTCACATTGAATCATGCTGACATGGCGATTTGCGGAGCCGACCAAGTTACGCCAATACGTAAATTTCTAGCGACGAAAGTCAGATTTCCTCGATCCGAAACAGTATCTGAGCACATCTTTGAAACGTTTTACGATATTGGATTCGGCACAGGAACACTACGGAATAAGCTATCCCGGAGAGATATTATTCTAAAACACGGCCAAATCTCTTTTCGCCGAAGGCAGAATTCCTCCGAGGATACATTAATATCGGTTGTTTTATGAATGCCAAAAAGGTTCACCTCGTAAAAGGTCAGTTTGTCGATTACATACTTCACCAAAACAGTGAGACTCAAAGCATCAACTCCACGAAATCACTTGTTCGGATGCTAGTAACCTACTCCGAGGCAGTTAATACTTATCTGGACCAAATTAGCGTAGTTTTTGAACATCTCACAAATCTTTATTCGAAACAATTTATACTTCAAAACGCTTCTGAGAATCTGGTTAATCTCAGCCATTATCTCCGCTCTTTCCGGCGTTATCCTAGCCTTTAAAGGCTGCGGCATCTTGGCCCTTGTGCTCATATCCATGGCTGATGCCCTCATCCGAACAATTGCCCTTTGGATACTGTCTCCATGGCGACCGCTATGCAAATTTAGCTGTGCATCTTTCCGATCCCTATTTTCCTTCGCCAGCTAAATGTTCATTTGCGTAATGCTACACGTTGGAAACCCCAAAACGAGCAACCTTCAGTGATGTACATTTTGAAACCAATTGAGATTCCCGCCTTGATTCAAGGCAACTAGTACCAATACAGCAGACCTCCCACGCAACTCATGCCGAAAACCTCGCATACTGGAACCATTGGAATAATGGGAAGCCCCATATCATCAGGAAATCGAGGTGTTCTAGCACTCGGATCCTCCTTAGCAAGCCTTTGCCTATCCCATTCGGGAGCAGACAAAATTCAAATTCTCGTAGGTAACGCCAATACGACACCACTCGAAATCCGGCATGAAGGGAAACGTCTCACAGTAGAAGTAGTGAATTTTCGTATGTCACCCAAGTCGAAGCCAAACCAACACCTGTTTTGGATCGTCTGTGCATCCCTACTCTTTCGATGTCTCCCGGTCCCATTTATTCGAAACTGGCTCAAAACCTCTACCCCGTGGGTCAAAGCGGTAGACGATGCGGCGTTCGTCGGCGATGTAAGAGGAGGTGACTCCTTCTCAGACATTTACGGCATACAACGCTTCCTCATATCCTTTCTTCCCGTTTGGAGCATTATCCTAATCAAAGGCTCTATTGTTCAATTCCCGCAAACCTACGGTCCTTATAAGCACAGAATCGCTCGTTGGATCGCCTCCTTTATCATAAAGCGGTCTTCCACTATCGTCGCTCGAGACACCAAAAGTCGTGCCGTAGCCGAATCACTCAAAGCGCCCCATCAATCCATCGAACTTTCCCCTGACGTAGCCTTCTCGCTTACCCCGATTCGCCCTGAATCCACCCAGACTGTTCCTCCAAACGCCGGCATGCCGGATGCCTCCTGCGTGGGCATCAACGTAAATGGACTCATGTATCATGGAGGCTATACGCGCGACAATATGTTCGATCTCAAGATGGACTACGCCAGCTTCCTCGAGCTGCTGGTAAATCGCCTACTCGGAGAACAAAAAGGCGATATTTGGCTAGTCCCGCATACCTACGCCGTGCATGGAAATGTGGAGAGCGACAACGAATGCTGCCTATTTCTAAGAGAAAAATTCGACGAAAGCCAACGCCAACGCATCAAAGTTCTAAGCTCCGAACTGGACCAATACGAATTAAAGGGCCTCATCGGCATGTGCGGCTTCTTCATAGGCTCGCGCATGCACGCGTGCATCGCAGCCCTCTCCCAATCCATCCCCTGTGTAGGCGTCGCCTATAGCATGAAATTTCTTGGTGTCTTCGAATCAGTCGGAGCTGGTAAATATGTGGTCGACGCTCGCGAGTACAATAACGAGTCCGCAGTAGAAGCCTGTATCCAATGCTACTACAACCGAGACGCGATACGATCTGTGCTTACCGAAAAAGTAACTCAGGCAAAAGCAGACCTAGCCCACATTTTCTCCTCCATGGGCAAATCCTAAGCCAAAATCAGCATTTGGCTATTCACCCTCTGAGCAAAGTTCAGCTATCCCATGTCTAAAATCAAACACCTCGAAGACATCGTCGACTGGCGCCTCTGCCTTGGCTGCGGAGCCTGTCAATACATTTGCCCCGAACAGAAGATCTCGCTGATCAATATGGTCGAAGAAGGCATCCGGCCTCGCCGTAGTGACAAAGAATGCGGAACCTGCGACGACTGCGTAGCCGTGTGCCCCAGCGTAGAAACAGACCTCACCCAGCTATTCGGGAACCGTAAAGCAATAGAGTTCGAAAGGTCTTGGGGGGCCATCGACACCATATGGGAGGGATATGCAAGCAATGAAGAGATTCGCTTCAAAGGGTCCTCCGGCGGGGCTCTTACCGCATTGTCTGCCTACTGCATCGAACAGGCAGGAATGGGCGGAGTCCTACACATTGGCCAAGATCCGAACGACGCTGTCCTCAATACCACCCGCTTGAGCCGGAATCGGGAAGAACTCATGCAGGCAACGGGGTCTCGGTACTCCCCAGCCTCGGTCTGCGATCGGCTCGACCTCGTAGAAAACTCCGTAAAGCCCTGTGCCGTCATTGGCAAACCGGCTGAAATAGCGGGCGTTCGCAAGGCCATCAAACTACGGCCAGCCTTAGCTGAAAAAGTGGGCGTCACCCTTTCCTTCTTTTGCGCAGAAACCCCTCCCACTCAAGCCACGCTATCCTTGCTTGAAACTTTTAGGGAGGAACCAAGCAAATTGAAGGCTGTCCGCTATCGCGGCCACGGCTGGCCGGGTTATTTTACCGTGAGCGACGAAAACGGAGAAAGCCGGGAGCATTGGATCTACCAGAAAAGCTGGGCCTACTTGCAGAGCTTCCGGCCTTGGTCCACTCAGATGTGGCCCGACGGTTCAGGAGAGCTTGCAGACATCTCTTGCGGCGATCCCTGGTACAAAGAGCCAGATGGCAAAAACTCCGGTTTCTCACTAATCGTGGCACGCACACCCAAAGGACGGGAGATTGTCAAGGGCGCCATTGCGGCGGGCTATTTGAAAGCCGAGATCGCCGAGCCGTGGAAACTCCAAAAATCGCAAGAGGGACTTTTATCTAAGAAGCGATCCAACTGGGGACGTCGACTGGCCTCTCGCTTATTAAGAATCCCCACCACAGAATTCACAGGTGGCTGGTTATTTCATGTCTGGATGCAGGCACCTATTGCGGTAAGAGCCAGGTCAATCCTCGGGACGTTCCGTCGTCTCATTCAACGCGGCTACTACAAAAGACCGAAGAGACAATGAGATCACTGATTACTTATTCCTCATTCGCCGAGAGACGCAAAAAAGCACAACGTAGCGGGCCTCGTCCACGAAGCACCCGGCGGCGAGATTATAGACGAGCCTGCGATCGATGCTGGAATTGAGGGAAAAATCGAAGCTATCCAGCGAGCAGGGCTCCGGGTGGCGTTTTCTTATCTTTTCGTTCATATGCTTTTCTCTTTGCTACTTTTGTTTTTAAGATGTAACTAGTTATCATCTCTGAGCTCTTTGCTTCCGGTTTCCTAGTCGTAGCTTCCGAGCTACCGGATGATCTCGTGGCTTTCCATGAAGCTAAAGCTTTCCTGGATTTGCGGACTGGATATCCAGATTTTAAGATCCCTTATTCGATACTGCCCCTATGGGGCTGCCTTGGCACACGCTTTCTCGATTTGATTCTTGCTGTATTTCCCTGTAAAAGACTCGTATCACTTTATTATTCTAACAGCTATCTGGTCCCAGTTTGCTATTTCTCCGTACGCCCAACCGCCAGCTCTGATGCGCGAGCAGCGTTTTCGCCAGTACGCGAAGTCCTCCTCGACGCTGCCGTACCTGCCGTCGGCCCCTAGAGCAGTGATGAACTTGCCTGCGGCGATCCGGGCATGCTAGCTACCTCAAATCGATCGAAGTATCCAGGACGCACGCCATACACGAGTCCCAACGGACCCATACCTGACGTCCCACGTGTTGCTCGGGAACGTCGAAGAATCCGCCTTCTTGGATGACGTAGCAATCGCGTCCCAATTTGCGTCGCCCTTCCAAGCAGCAGGGAAACGGTCTCGCAGAAAGCGGCCTCAGAGAGGACTTCTCATCGGAAAAGAAATGCCCCTGGAATCGCTACTTGGTGGTTCAATATATCCCCTAGTCGGAAACATTTGAACCCTAGGATCGGAGGTAACCGTTCAGGTCGGCGAGACTCTTGATGTTACACTTTATCTTTCCTCTGTGCTTCGGGCCGTTCGGACATGTCGGTATGATCGCCGTATCGTTGTGGCGAGCGAAGGACGGCCGCTTCGGGTTGACTTGCGGGTCATGTATTTGGCCTTCAGCATCGCCGCCTTGAGATTGTCAGGACACAGCCTTGCGGGAACTCTGCAGAAATAACGAAGAGCGTTCTCCAGCCTCCCTATAAAGCTCTCCCTATACTTGCGAAGCATCGCCTCGATATAACTCTTGCGCGAAAACGACAGAGTAATCCGAAGCAGTTGGCTCCGCTAGTGGCGATCATCCTAGCTTTGAGTAATACCATCGTTCCGTAGTCAATCTGCACCTCTTCGCCAAGCTTGACTTCCATCCACCACACCCGTTTGAGGCTGACACTGTGCACCACCTTTACAAAGCGGTGGACCGAAGCGTACGAGCCCTCGAATGCCACTTCGCTCTGCAGATCCTCGTAGATGCGTTTGGCGTCTATGACCTTTAAAGCTTGGTCTCGATGACGGCTCGAAAGGGATCGCATTTGCTCGTCCAGCCTAGGCCATTCCCGATCATCGATCCAACAAAGACGTCTGCCCGGTTTTTGGGATCCATCTCAAGCGATCAACAAAATAAAAAGAGGTGCAGCCGTAAACGACTGCACCTTGAATTTTGCAAACAACTCGGCCCTAGATCTTACGACGAAAGAACGCTAGGCTAGTAAGAGCCACACCGAGCAGTGCTAGCGTTGCACCATTGTCAGGAACGCCAAATCCTACCAAACCAAAATCCGATTCACCACCATCTGGAGATCCCAAGATACTTGATTTTGGGTAGAGTGACAGTGACGTTACAGCAAGACTGCCAAACGGATCGTCAATTCTCCAAATACCAGCAGTTCCAAAATTAGCTGCCGACGTGTTTGTTACTGTCCCAGATCCGGTCCACGTCGCAGTCTCCGAACCATTGACTGTCAGCGTGTATTCCGTACCATCCGCGGACGCTGCGGCTATCTCGTATGGATCCCCGTACTCTGGCCCATCGAATAACAGGCCTAGCGTGAGGTAATCGAATCTCATAGCTTTGTCGAACGAGATAATAATCTTCTCGTCCAAACCGATTTCATTACCTCCCCCACCCCCAACGACACCCAGATAGGATCCGAAAGGGCTTATGTCTGTGACTTGCAACGAGCCACCAGTAGCACTAAGGGAACCGCCATTTAAGTCTGTCCCATTAGTCCCCGCATCGTACGTTATTGCACTTGCTATCGAAGCAGTCCCTAAAGCAGTAAATGCTATTATTGTTTTTGTTGTTAACTTCATGTGTTCAGGAGTTTTTGTTTTAAGAATTGTTTCTACCCCCCTTGCATAAGGCGTGCCAACCAGATTACTTTAAATCCGAAAAAATAGCTAAATACTCGTTATCTCGTTAAATGAAAACAATTTAAGAAATATTTTATTTCTAATTTCGACCACCCTCCTACAATCCATAACTGTCAAGAAAACTTACACTCGGCTCTCACAGGATTCCATAATCTTCACTAAGCGCTGGTGTTTAATTACTTACACACAATATTTGTTTTGTAAAGAAACCCGACACTAACCATATTTGTTGACGATGCCGTTATCAAAAACGTTACTATCTGATCTTCAGTATCTTACAGAATAATTAGTCCAAAATTTGATCTGATTTGGCCAAGGTTACGAGACCTGTGCCCCTTGAATGATTCGCCTAAGCTTTTGGAAAAGACCCATACTTGAAAGGTAAAGGTATACCATAGGACAGAATATCAGGGTTCTGAGGAAAGCGGAGAATCCGACACTACCTCCTGAGAGATCATCCTGCCAGTGCTTTATAGACCTAGATTCCGAAGTTTAACGTAGATGAGATGACGTATACTGGTGGCGAGACGCCCCTTGTTTGAATACAACACGCAACTAGAGGGTACATCCAGTTAATCGTTCAAGGTGTTGCAGATCATTAGGTTGTGTCATATCGCTGCGATTAATAGCGAAATCTAGGACCAACGAGGAATTCCTTCCAAATGGAAGAAGGCGTGCAGATGAAGCGGCACAAGCTTTCTGTCTTACGATAATATCACTACTCTTTGATTTTAACAATGCTTTCGCCACGCTCAGAAAGCTCAGTTTTAATTCCTACAAAATGTCGCTCCCCTCGTGACTAGAAAACCATTGCGGTATTCGCTTACTTTACGGTTTAATCATTTTGATTACAGTCCGATCTTTAACTACTATGAAACGTTCTATGATTATGATACTCCGCTCATCAGCGACTGCATTCTCGCTTAGCTTCTTAATATTTCAGGGCAATGCCCAAGATTCTTCGAATTCCTACACCCCCAAGGTGCCACGCGAATCCCGCAATGTCAGCGAAGCCTCCAATGTATCGCTTAGTGCACTCCCTCCCCTATTACGTGAATCAACCCCCCTGCAACTCGGCCCCGTTCTCCTTCGCCCCAGCATCAATTACCGCTATACTCAGTCGGATGGATTCTTAGCTGGTCCCGGAAATCGGCAAGATTCAGTCATTGAAACGATTGGGGCTTCATTCGCTTTCGATTATCGCGACCTGTGGTCTCTTACTTACAACCCTTCTTGGACACACTATTCGAATGCCTTTCTAGAGGATATAGACTCCCATTCCTTGAATTTCACTACCGGCTTCGCTCTTCAGGACTGGTCAATGGGCTTCTCGCAACGCTATCGTACGGGCGGACAGGCCCTAATCGAAACGGCAGCCCAAACCGATCAGGAAACGTTCGGCACTACTTTAAGTGCTTCGCGCCAGCTTACTTCCACGTGGTACCTCGACCTCAGCGCGGATCAGGATCTTCGATCTACTCGACGCTACTCCGACGTAACACAACATTCCGTATCCAGTTGGCTACGCCGCCAGGCAAACTCGGCAGTAAATTCTTCTATCGGCCTCACTTGGGGATATTCCGATATGGATCCAGGCTTGAACACGGAATACCATCAGGCTTTGGTTCGCTTCGGGTTTAAACCAACAGTCAAGCTGAGCGCTAATCTGCAAGGCGGAATCGATTTTCGCAAAGTCGATTCAGCAGGATTCAAAAAAGAAGTGAATCCGACCTACAGCGCCTCGCTCCAGTATCAAGCATTTGACTACACGACCATTGCCATTAATCTCTCCCGCAGAATCAACGCTTCCTACTTCAGCGATTTCAACAGGGAAACTGAAGCTCTCACCTTGAGTTTAAATCAACGTTTGCTCGGGCGCTTCAACCTAACGGCTTCCTATGGGCAGCGATCATCCGACTACCTTGGACTGCTCGACAATTTCGCCGTTGGACGAACCGATAAATACGATTCGTTTTCGGTTAATTTGGGTACCCAACTCATAAATAGAATTAGTGTTTCCGCATTCTATCGAAAGAATGAAAACGCCACAAATACAAGCGGGTTTGGGTTTTCAAGCGACCAGTCAGGATTCAGTATTGGGTACCGGTACTAAGGCGAGCTGCCTAGACCGCTGACTGTATGATTCTAATTGAAGATTCGTTCGAAACACAGGTCGATATTCTTTCTGAATCAACAAGATTCCGTGCCGCCTTGCATCACACCTACCCTAGGGACTCGCGTGGATCTAAAATGGTTTTAGGTGAATTGAACCAATTAGTTCGACGGGGCCATCACTCGGAATAGCCAACTCAGCCTTCGTGGCCGCAGCGGCACGAAGGCGTGAGATCGTCCGATACCAAATCCAGCAACGAAGCCCATCGACAGGCTCATGATTTTCGAGAGTGTCCAAGAAGTCCTGAATACGGAAGATTTTCTACATTTTATTAGAATTTTTCAGGACATAGTCCCTCCTGCGGGTACTCGATAAAAACACACATATCCGTGCTCCCTTACCGACGCGAATAGAGCGTTATTGAACTACTGATACTTGAGTCCCCCAAGCTCGGTTGACCTCCCCGCTACAGGAAACGGCGAGTGCTCTAGGCTGTCCTCTATCTGGTTAGGAGCGGCATTGTCTAGAGTATATAGCCCAAGGATATTCCGCCCTAGAGAATATGCTACCACTACTTCTCGAAGCGGAAAAAGAGCGAGAACTGGGAAAAAGGCTCATGAAGAGCTTCGCGGATTCGTGCGCTACCGCAGCGGTAAAAAACCGAACGCTCCGATTTCACGGCTATGATGCGGAGAGGAAGCAGCATATACTCGTGCCCAATCTTGGACTGGCGCTCGTCTGCTGTGGTCCACAGAGCTTCGGAACAGGGCTAAGGCCCTACTGAAGTTCATCGATGAGGCCTTCGGCTGGATACGAAAGATCTGAGCTGACGGCAGCTATGCTCGAGCCTTTTTCCAAAGGGTATCCGAGCCAAGAGTCGACGGAAGGTCGATTTGGAACTAGTCCGACGGTCCGATGACGTCAAAGGTCTCAGGTCCTGCCACATTGATGGATTGGTCGGGTGGACCTCTGCCTCCCTTGAAAACAGTCGGCGACTGTCGACCGACTACGAAGTAACGATCGGGCCTTTCAGAGCTATTATTTCTATTACGATGAAACAGATGATCGTTCAAAAACTAGCCTAAATCAAAATAACGGGCATTTTGTTAGTGCTTAACACTTACAAAATTGAAGTAAAAATATTTTTTATCTTATCCTTCTTAAACTTCCCAAGTTCATCATTAAAAAAGACGGGGATTATTTTATTTATACTCTTCTTTATAACACTAAACATTGATTGCTCCACCATGTCAGTAGCTGATATTTTTGAACCCATAAAAAAAAGTCGTGTTAAAACTTTGAATAATTACGCTGAAGGTTTCTCTGGTCGGAGTTCACTAAATCCTCTCGAAGCATGGTGTCTCCAAAATCGACAAGTCTCGGGAAAAAGCCGCAATTATTGGGTATAAATGCACTAAGCGTAAAACCGCTTTGCAATCCTATGAACTGGTCCGAGACTTCTTTACCGAGAGTAAACACCTCTTAATCGGACCCTTATGTATCCATCTTTAAAAATAGAAGTTCAAACGCTTGTTCATGTTTTAATCTTTTTAGAACGAACAACCTACTAATTAATTAATAATCCTTAACTTGGCACCACTGAAGCGGTTTTTTAACCCAACCTAAGCTACTCTCATTCAGTCTCATTTTATAATATCCCATGGGCTTTAAAGGCCTCTTCTAAATGACGCGATTGCGTAAGGGGGTGAATATCCCGCGCAAAGTCTCTACATTTCTGTTGCAGGAACATATGATCTGCGGGGCTCATCTCGCAAGCACGCTCAATGACCTTTGTGAGCCCGTTGGGATCATTTGGGTTATATAGCAAAGAATGGTTCTCGATTGGAATGGCTTCTTTCAGACCTCCGCGATCAACACCAATAATAGGTTTCCCCATCGTCATTGAAAGAGCCGCAACTCCGGAAGTGAGTATGCGGCGGTAGTTTACTACCGTGAAATCGGTGTCCGCGAAAAAGGTGGGAACCTCCTGATCTTTGACCATGCCATATCGGAGGTCGACGGTTCGATTGCTCGGAATATGCGCTTTGAGGTCCCGGTTTTTCCCGTCTGGGGAACTACCTGCAATCACCAACTTCTTAAAGGTGCTCCCAATGTCTGCTTGGCCTAAGGCATCCATGAACTGCTCGATCCCTTTGAATGGCCGGATCCCTCCGAAGGAGAGGAACCTGCGAAGGTCGGGAGGAGGCACTGATGCAGGCGCATTTCCGTAAGCACCAAAATAACTGGGGTGTGCTATCACCACCACCCGCTCCGGGGGCGTTTTTAAAACCGAAATAGCATGCTCTTTTCCAGCCGTATTGAAAACTTGAACAACATGAGAATTCGTCGCCAGAAAGGATCGAATGTTGTGTAAATGTAGCGAAAAATCACTTTGGTATGGACTTTCCGAGTCGTGCAGAGTCCACGCTAGGCGCCCTCCTCGTGTAAGATACCCGTCAAGCATTGCTATGAAATCCTCCGCAGCCTTTTCGGGTGTTTTTTTCCACTCAAACCGAGTGCGACGCGTGAATTGATCTTCAAATTGGATATGCAGCGCGTCGATGTGCCCCAGATTGGCAAGCCGAAGCCCGCGCTTTAAACTAGGAAGCGCAACAATTTCCGCACTCATACCTGAATAGAGAAGCGGGAGGAAGGGGTTTTTCAGTGGATAAGGAAAGACGCCGAGCCTTTTGCGCTGACGTTTCTTAAACACAGGCCAAATGTGAGTCCGAAGTGTCTTCGCTGAAGTTAGATGCTCACGGGCAATTTCCGTTGCTGTGCGCATATCTTTCTTTTCACTTTTGTTCATTCTTAGTCAGTCCCATTGTAGCATGATGAGACTTAGCATGCCTTTTTAATTGCCCCCTGCTAGCTTTATATAGGACGTGCAATTTGTTGAAATGCGATGGTTGATAGAAAATTCAATCTTTCTTACTTTATTTAGGGTAACCTATGGAATCGAGCTCGAGATTTCAATCTGAATTTAGGGTAGTCTTGATAATGTTGCGAGGACGTTTGAGTTGGGCGTGACGCCTTGGGAATGGAAAATGGATACAGCCCGTGGTAGCTAGCCCATCGCCAGCAAACCTTTCTGCTTCGAGCTCGGTGGCGATGAGCTCTCTAAGCCGAAGAGAGAAACTCGCGGCAGTATTGCAGTGGACCCCCCTGATCTCGGAAGTGGCCCTTGCAGTCCATCCAGCGACATAAAAGCTTGCTCAACTCTCCCTGTTTACGAGAACGAAAACTACGCTCTTCAAAAATATGAAACCATCTTGGTGATATCCTTTATTTAGGGCAGCCCCTTAATTTTTATTCCGATAAAGCATGTGCCCCTGACCGCTAGATTTTCCGCAGCCAGATGCTTCCGCTACATGAGAATTGAGCTGGGCGTTTCTTGAGACAGAGGGGCATATGGCTGTTAAGCCAGTCGGCATGGTAAGTTTCTAAGAAAGTATTAAAGAGAATTATTTCAAAAGCATCATTGTATTGCAGAAAAGCACGCAGAATAAAAACCTCGTTCCAAGCGCGGCCACCTAATAGCCATTTCTTAGGGTAAACAAATGGATAAAAAACATCATGAATATGGATAAGAACGCCTTTATTCAATTTGGGCAGGATTTCAAAGAGAAGAAAATTAACATCGCTATTAATTTTAGATACATGTGATGAGTCTATGAAGAGAATGTCATCCTCTTGAAGCTGCTGAAAAAATTCTATTTCCACATTCTGGACACATTTTGGAATAACCAAGTGATGATCCCTATCCTTCCCGCTCAGAACAGACAGCAATCGATCAGGATGGGGGTCAATAAAAGTACAATGAGTTTTGTTTTTTAAAAAATATTCATTTGTATCCAACATGAGGGCAGAAGAAAATCCAGAGCCTATTTCAATGATTTTAGATGGCTTAAAGTGTCGCATTATGAGGTAGAGAAACACGGCATCGGAATTATAGTAATAGGTATTATCGAGGGAGTACCTGGCGTTGTTTGGGGTATCGCTGAGGTAAGGGAATTCTTTGTAAAACGCACTTATTTCATGAAGTAGAGTAAGTTGTTTTTTTTCATTCAGGTCGATTCCCTCCAATGGAGCTTTATCTGGGTTAGAAAATATTCGTTCGTCATTTTGCAAAATGTCATCAATCGATGGAATTGGACTGTAGAAATGTCCAGCCGCATAGGCATGCTTTGGATTTCCCTCAAGTTCAGAAATGCGATCTTTAAGCTTTTTGATATAGGGAAGAACCTCTAATTTTTTCTTAATATATTTTTTAATTTCTGTTTGGTACATTTTTAAACTGAATTTAAGTAAAAGTGTATTTTTGTTATTAGAGTTGATGAGGCGAATGATTAATTTTCTCTGAATTCAAGAAACAGTATTCCTTTATGCTGTGATCTTATAATAAAAACCTTGAGGGTTTCTACAACGATATTCCAAGAAAAAAAGTTATGAGTTTAGCAAGATAGCTATTTGAAGTTAAAATTGTAAGTCAGGTCACGACGAAGGTCTGTCTACGTATTTCGAGGGAATTTCCCAAATCTTATTGAAACTCGAGACAGTATAATTAAAGATTGATAAATTAGGGTCAGGAATTAAGGCTATTTCCATCCTTCGAGTTTCTTTATATCGTCGCAGCTAGATATTTGATGGATGGTCTTTCCCGATAAGAACAGTCAACTCGCTATAAATCTTTCCGCTTGTTTTGTGTTGGTTGCCCAGCGACAGACTCTTCCAATATCTTGCAGTAGATTAAGGAAAACGTTATCGAACGCTTCGGTCGAGAGAAGCGATCGATTCGAGATAAAGGGAAGCTCAAGGGCAAAGAACGCTATAAGCTTTCCGCGGGCGGACTCATTCTTGCTATGATAGACTCTGTAATGGTCGTAGGCGTTAAGGATGAGGCCGTCGTAGGCCTTCCATACGTCCGAGTAGATTGTGCTGCCCTCGAGCACTTTACCTCCTAGTATAGACATCAAAGCAGCTCTGCATCGCCGACGCCAGTACCGTAACGAACACCGTGCCGCCACGTTTGAGTAGACCGAAAACCAGCGTCTTGCCCGACATTCCAAGGCCCGTTTTGCCGCGGACTCGGCGAGCCCCGAAGTAAGGCTCGTCAAACTCGATCTCTCCAGAGAGCCTCATCGCCTCATCGTACTGTCATGACAATGTACGCTCTCTAAAGCGTTGTAGTAGCAGTTCACGATGTTGCGGCTTATGCCTGTCAAGCGTGACGTTTTCGACGCCTCTATATCATCGCAAAAGTGCATCAGAATTTTTCTTATCTTGGGCTTCGATAAGCCTTTGTTCATTAGCGACTAGTAACGAGTTTTATGATACCATGTTTGTCTAGCGTCTATAAAGATTTGATCCGTTAAAGGTCCGGATCTCCATAGTCGACGAACTTAGGACCTTCGAAGGGAAGGCTAACTGCACGAATTAAGGCTAAAATTATCGATAGTCCAATAATGCTTATAGAAAGCTGCTAAGCGGATTTAGACCTAAACGGAGCTTGAAAGTTCTAGGACGAAAGCTGAAGGCATAAGCTGATTAAGCAAAGAATCTTGCTACGTCTTTTACCAGATTCATCATGCCAGATCGAAGCCTGATTTAAGTTGTTGCCCATTCCGGCGTTAGCCTTTGGGTAACCCTACAAATCCAGTTAATACGACATTATGAAAAATGCAATTATCGGACTAGGCTACGTCGGCCTCCCACTGTCAATCCAATTTTCCAAGTCCGGGAACGACGTGCTAGGCTTAGACATCGATCCGAAGAAAACGGATTGCCTCAATAAAGGTGAGAGCTATATCAAACACATCGGCTCGAAAGCAGTAAGCGAAATCGTCGAGAGCGGGCTCTTCGAAGCATCCACCGACTTCTCGCGAGTAAGCGAGTGTCAGGCTGCCATCATTTGCGTCCCCACGCCTCTTAATAAGAATCGCGAACCAGACATTTCCTATGTGCTCAGTTCGGCCGAGGCGATTGCTCCTCACCTCCAGCCGGGGACTCTGGTTGTTTTGGAATCAACGACTTATCCCGGCACGACCGATACCGAATTACGTGAGGTTTTGGAAAAGGGGTCTGGCCTTGTGGCGGGTAGGGATTTTTATCTGGCCTATTCTCCCGAACGTGAGGATCCGGGCAATCCAGATAGCAAGGTCGCAATTGTTCCCAAGGTCGTAGGAGGCTTAACTTGTGTCTGTGAGGAAAAGGCCATAGACCTCTACTCCAAAGCAATCCAAACGATCGTCCCAGTCGGTACTTGCCGAGCGGCGGAAGCAACCAAGCTAACGGAAAATATTTTCCGATCGGTCAACATCGCTCTGGTAAACGAACTGAAAATCATTTTCGAAGCCATGGATATCGATATCTGGGAGGTGATCAACGCGGCTAAAACAAAACCCTTCGGATTCATGCCCTTCTATCCTGGACCAGGCCTGGGCGGTCACTGCATCCCAATCGACCCTTTCTACCTAACGTGGAAGGCGCGCGAGCACGAGCACAATACGCGCTTCATCGAGTTGGCGGGCGAGATCAATACAGCCATGCCAAACTATGTAATCGGAAAGGTTTCGGATGCCCTCAACAAGCAAAAGAAGTCGATCAACGGAAGCAAAATTCTGATATTGGGTCTCGCCTACAAACCGAATGTCGACGACGACCGCGAATCACCAAGTTACATTCTCTTAAAGAAGCTCCAATCCAAGGGAGCAGAGGTCGCCTACTATGATCCGCATATTCCCGTCATTCCACTGACACGCGAACACGCGGAGTGGGCCGGGAAGAGGTCGATCGCCTGGGATCAAGCCGAACTTGAAAGCTTCGACACCGTGATCATTTCCACGCAGCACCAAGCAGTCGACTATCAGCAGGTCGCCGACTGGTGCCTTTCAATCGTTGATACACGGAATGCGATGGCGGGCATAGAGACGAAACCGGGACAAGTTAGTAAAGCTTAGAACGTATCCGTGCGAGTTTGGTATCACTGATCGTTGATCGCTAGTCGAAAAATACTAATCGCTAGTCAGCGAGAGACTTAGGCCGCTTGGACAAATTCGCTCATGTCGTCGAAATCGTATCTTTTTTCCCGAAATCGCGTATCCTTCCCGCTAGAAATTTCAATTTTACTCGGATCGAAACTCGCAATTTCGCCTTGAAATGCTCTCGACTCGATCCGGGATTTGTCCGCACGACCTAAATTGAGGAAACGTTATGCCATTATATCGAGTTAGCTATTGAGAAAAACTCTTATCCTCCGATCTAACTTAATAACTTAACCTATTCAGAATTATCAATTCGCAATCTATAATAAGTTATTGGCGATCGTTTTCGCCGCAAACGTGTCGATTCGTTTTAGCGGTAGCTGTGCTTTCGCTGGCATTCTCTAAGTCGCTTTATAGACTGATTCAACTGGCTCTAAATACCGAGCTCCATTCGCATATCATCCTGATCCCGGTCGTCAGCGTTTATTTCGCGTGGATCAAGAAAGACACACTGCCTGCTGCCTCCCCTCCACGCAAAGCCCTAGCAATCGCTCCTGGCCTGGCCGCAGCAGCCTTGTTGATCTGTTCCTGGACTACAGGGAACTTCGAGGCAGCCGAAGACGCGCTGGCTTTAAGCACTCTCGCGTACGTCCTGTTGATCATAACTGCGGCCCTATTTCTTAACGGCCTGAATACCCTGAAAAAGCAGTTCTTTTCTTTGTGGTTTTTGATCTTCCTCGTCCCCATGCCTCTAGTCATTCAAGATTGGGTAAACACCTTTTTCCAATACACTTCCGCAGAGGTCTCTCACCAAATGGTAAAGTCTGCCAACATTCCAATTTTCCGCCCCCACCCACTGACCTTCGAGCTTCCCACCATAGAAATTTACGTCGCTCCCTCGTGTAGCGGCATTCGGTCCAGCCTAGTCCTCTTGATCACTAGCATTGTTGCGGGCGAACTTTTTCTCCAATCAAAGTGGAAACGGTGGCTTCTAGTCTTTTTCATCATACCTCTCGCCATCGCTAGGAACGGGTTCCGGATCTTTACAATCAGCTACCTCTGCGTGAATATTGGTCCACACATGATTGACCACTGGATCCACCACAAAGGCGGTCCCTTCTTTTTCGGTCTTTCGCTCATCCCATTCTTCGCCCTGCTTTATTGGCTTTGGAAAAAGGAGAGTAAGCAGCCCGCGGCTACCGTTAAAGATTGATAATTACGAAGCCCTTCCATCAATCGTCCCGGCATTTAAAAACAGCTTTGCGTTCTTCTCTAACTTTCCGGTTAATTTCAGCTATTTTTTATCATTTTCACCATATCACTAATTTTAGCGATCCTCTATCCGATCTCTCAATAGTCATGAAAACTCAGCAACTATCCATTTTCTTGCTTCTAACGTTGTCGCCTGTTGGCCTTTTCACGGGCTGCTCGCAGCAGGCGCAGCTCGACGAGCACCTCATTCTCGGAAATGAGAGCTTCGAAAAGGGCGATTTCAAGACAGCCGAAATCGCATACAAAAATGTCCTCCAAATCGACTCCAGCATTACTGAAGCGATCGGGAACATTGGTATAATCTACTACCGCCAAGCCCGCCTGGCCAAAGCCTACCCCTTCCTAACTCAAGCCCGAGCACTTGAGCCCGACAACCTAATCTATCGAAGCAAGCTCTGCTCGATGCTTTCAAAAGCAGGTAGGCCCCAAGATGCCTGGGACGAAGCGTCTTTTGTATTAGAAAAGGATCCAACAAACAAAACTGCTCTTTTCACCCTACAAACCGCCGGCCTTAATCTTCAAAAGGTCGGCGAAGCTAGAACAAAAATCGAGCAATTAAATGCAACCCAACCGTCTGCCGCTGCAGTCCTAGCTCTCGGCTTATTGGATGCCATCGAATCAAATTTCGAAGAGGCCGAAGTACGCTTTCAGGAAGCGGTTAAGATGGATCCCGATTTAGGGGAAGCCCACGCCGCTATTGCCATGCTACATTTAGCCCGTAACGAAATCGATGCCGCAAATACCTCCTATCAAAAATCATTCGATCTCTCTGACGGCGACCCTTCGAGGCAATTCATCTACGCCCAATTCAAGGCTCGAATCGGCGAAAAAGAGGCCGCTAGCAAACTCATTGATGCGATTCTTGAAAATGAACCCCGTTTTGTGCCTGCCATGTTATTGAAAGCTAAATTGATATACGCAGACGCCAAATTCGATGACGCTACGGAACTAACGAACAAAATTCTTAAATTAACGCCCTACCTCCCTGAAGCGATACTCCTAAGTAGCCGATTGAAATTGGCTCGAAATCAATTCGATGAAGCCATTATTGAACTCGAACGAGCCATCGAACGCTTCCCCGAATCAGATGCCCTTACCTACGGGCTGGCTCTCGCCCACCTAGGCAACAACGAGCCTATTAAAGCTTCGGGCAATCTAACGCGAAGCATCGCAATTAACCCCAATCACACCGAGGCCATTCTGATGCAAGCAGCCCTTAACGCTCGTCAGGGTGATCCTGAATCGGCCATAGTTTCGTTGAAACAAATTTTGATCCAGAACTCCCAAAATGTTCAGGCTCGAACGCTGCTTGCCAAAATCCATCTCGAAGCCGGGAATTTAGAAGAGGCCTTAATCTTATACAACGCTCTAGGCAACCAATTGGAGGCCAACCCTACTCCCCCTCAACTCGAGGCAGAGGTCCTGCTCCGTATGGGCAAGACAGACGAAGCGAAAGCAGCCTTGGCTCGGTCTCTTGATCGCAATCCGAACTACTTGCCATCGCTTAAGCGTATAACTGATATCGATATCGCGGGCAGCCGCTTTGACGAGGCCGTCTCTCGAATTGACTCGATGTTCCATAATTCCACCGAGCAAGCCCACCTCCATATGCTGAAAGGTAAAATTCTCCTCGCTGGAGAAGACAATACCGCTGGTGAAATAGAATTGAAACGGGCGATAGAATTAAAGCCCACATTGCGCGACGCCTACCTCTATCTCGCTGTTCATTATACGATCACCGGAAAAAACGACGAGGCTCTACATAAATTACAAGCGATGGTCGATCTCAATGCGAAGGATATCGAAGCACTCATGCGAATAGGCAGTCTTTACGAGCAACGCCAAGAATTCATTTCCGCGAAATCCAATTACGAGAAAATATTGCAAGTAGACAAGAACAACAGTCGCGCCCTCAATAACCTCGCCTACATCAACGCCGAGCATTTCAACGATCTCGACTCGGCTTACGACCAAGCTTTGCAAGCCCGTGACCTCCGCCCAACGGATCCCATGATTGCGGATACTTTGGGCTGGATCAATTTCAAGAAAGGCGACTACGAGCTCGCCTTGACCCTGATCAAAGAAAGCGTCGCCAAAATCAGTCAGCATCCAGAAATTCAATACCATCTGGGCAAGACGCATGCGGCTCTCGATAATGACACCGATGCCAAAGCCGCCTTCTCCAAAGCCTTGGAATTCGGCCTAGAAGGTGAGAAAGCCGACGAAGCGAAAAAAGCACTCGGCCAATAAAACGATTTCAAACTGCCCACCCGCAAGCGAACTCGAAGACGCGGGGTATTTGAAAATTATGGATTGTGGCTTTCATATACCGCCGGGTAGGATTGAGCGTCCCTAAAGCAAACATGGAAGTCGCATCATTCGCTGCTGTTGCCCGGAACGGCCAACCCTACCAATCAATCCATACTTGAACGCCAGCAGCAAAGTCCCTACTGCTAATCGTTGATGAATCACTGATCTCCAATCCAGACCTTCCGACCCCAGACCTATCCCTCAGGCCTCCTCTTCAATCCTTAAAAAATGAATCTCATCGCCCCACTGGCCTACCTTTCCGCTGGAATCTGTGGGATGATTAGCGTCGCTTGCCTTATCCTGACGCTCATAGGCAAACGTCGTTCCCTCGCTCGATGGACCTTTAGTATTAGCATAGCCCTTCTTGGTTTCGAAAGTTTAGTCACGGGCTTTAGTGCAGCGGTTACCCAAGCAGATCATTTTCTTTTCTGGCAGCAAATCCGATTGGTCGTTCTCTCTTTTTTGCCAGGCACCTGGATTATCTTCAGTCTGACATATGCCCGAGGAAGCACCCGCAAATTCCTACATAGCTGGCGATATCTGTTAATCGCCGCATTCGCCCTCCCTGCCTTGCTCGCCACATTCTACAGCGATAGCTATATTCTTTTCCGCCAACTGCAAGGAGATGGGCGTATCGCCGTTTTTTTAGGCTGGCCCGGGCAAGCGAGTCACTTCCTCATGATATTGGGTTCTGTCTTGAGTATGATGAATTTGGAGCGGACCTATCGAGCCGCAGTCGGTGCAATGCGCTGGCAAATCAAATACATGTTGCTCGGACTCGGTACACTGTTTCTGGTACGCTTTTATACTAGCAGCCAGGCCTTGCTTTTCGCCAATGCTCATACCGGTATGGATACCATAAACTCGATTGGCCTAATCGTGTCGAGCTTGCTGATCATTCGGGCCCTAAGTAGGCGAGGGCACTTCGACATCGAGCTTTACCCCTCGCACACGGTCCTCAGTAATTCGCTTACCGTTTTACTAGCCGGCATATATCTTCTCGCGGTAGGGTTGCTGGCAAAACTCGTCACCCTAATAGGAGGCGATATCGCCTTCCCGCTCAAAGCACTCGGCGTATTAGTTGCCCTAGTCCTACTGGCAACGCTTCTCCAATCGGATCATTTCCGCCTAAATATAAAGCAGTTCGTCAGCCGGCATTTCAAGCGACCCATGCACGACTACCGAACGGTTTGGATGCGCTTTACCGAGGAAAGTTCTTCCCACGTGCGACAGCCAGATCTCTGCGACGGTCTCGCCAAACTAATCGCTGAAACTTTCGATTCTCACTCCGTAAATCTTTGGCTTTTCGGAAGCGACACAACCAAACTAACGCTCGCCGCATCTACCGTTATTCCCGATAAAGCCTCTCCCATTCTAGATCTTTTGTATGAAGAAATCGTAGCCCTAAAGTCTCAATGTTCCGATTTACGCAGGCCCATTGATTTAGATAAAAGCAAAGCGGACTGGGCTAGAAAACTGAGAGATTCGAATCCCAATAAATTCCCGCATGGTGGAAATCGTATCTGTGTTCCCATGACGACTCGAGAATCCATTTTAGGCGTTATCGTAATCGGCGACCGTGTGAGCGGGATTCCATTCACTGAGCCTGAATTCGACATTCTCATTAGCGTTGGCACGCACGCAGCCTCGAGTCTTCTCAATCTCCAGCTATCCGGAAAACTTGTCGAAACCCGAGAGTTGGAAGCCTTCCAAACGATGGCCACCTTTTTCGTTCACGATCTCAAGAATACCGCCTCTACGTTGAAAATCATGGTGAAGAATCTTCCGATACACTGGGACAATCCCGAATTTCGCGATGATGCACTGCGCGGCATATCTAAGACAGGCGATCGGATCAACAACATCATAGGTCGGCTCAGCACCGTGAGAAATGAAATTGAGATGGACCTGAAGCCTCTGGAAATGGGCGCTTTTGCAAAACAGGCTATCGACATCTGGCAAGCTCCCGAAAATACCGAGCTCGTGACGCGTTTCGAATCTCGCGCCATCGTCAAAATTGACAAGGAGCAACTCGGCAACGTGTTGCTCAATCTCGTTATCAATTCCTCCGAAGCCATGGAAGCCGGCGGCCGTATCAAAGTAAGCATAAGCGCGAACGAAAAATATGGCATTCTGAAAGTGAGCGATAACGGCTGCGGCATGAGCCAGGAGTTCGTAAACAAGGATCTTTTTCGCCCTTTTAAGACAACTAAGAAACAGGGTCTCGGAATTGGAATGTTCCAGAGCAAAATGATCGTCGAAGCCCACGGCGGACGATTCGAAGTCGAAAGCGAATTGGGCAAAGGTTCAACCTTCAGATTGCTACTGCCAATCGAGAAGAAAGATTGATTGGGATGCAGATGTTTAACCACAAAGATCGCTAGGGACGCGAAGGGATTTTCTAGAGACCTTATTGCTGTGGATTATAGATATTAAGGGGAGGAAACGATTATGGATATTGAAGAATTGTGTAAGATCGTAATTTCCTCATCATTTGAGATTCATCGCGAACTCGGCCCGTGTCTGCTCTAATCGACTCCCGAGCACTGTTTATTTTACGAAATGACGCTTAGAGGCATCGAAGTTGAACGACAAAAGTCAAAACCTATCGATTACAAAGGCCTGCGAATCGACGAGGGTTATCGCCTCGATTTCTCGGTCGACGGCAGGATCATATTGGAATTGAAAGTCGTCGATAAGATAAACGACGTCCACTATGTTCAATTACTTACCTACCTTAAACTATCCGGTTGTAATCTTGGCTGCTTAATCAACTTCCATACAACAATGCTCAAGCATAGCCTCAAATAAGTCGTGAACAATCTTCCACAATAACTGAGAACCATTAACCGCGCACCCGCATGGCGGGTCTAAGTACGCAAAGGGGTAAAGCCATTCTCAATTCGCCTCAATTCTTCCACTACCTTTACACAAGCATCGAAATCTTAAAACTAGCCGAAGGCCCCTCACGATCTTAGCGGTTAAAAACTTCAACAAGCTGCTATTAGGTCGTTAACACCTTGTAAGAAGCTCGAAAAACTCCGAGATCTTCTATTCCTATTTTGTCTAAAGATGCGTCCCATGAATCCAACTTTACTGATAGTTGACGATGACGAGGAAATCCTCACTCAAATGAAGTGGGGTCTTTCCGAAGATTACGAGGTAACCCAAGCCTCCGACCGCAAGTCCGCTCTGGACCGATTTCGTGCCCACAAGCCGCTGGTGGCGATCTTAGACCTAGGGCTCCCTCCCCATCCCAACTCAGCCGAAGAAGGACTAGCGACGCTGTCGGAGCTTCTCGAGCTAGATCCTAAGGTCAAGGTGATCATTGCATCGGGACAAGGGGATCGGAGCAATACCCTAGACGCCATCGGAACTGGAGCTTACGACTTTCTCACCAAGCCAATCGATATGGACGAGCTGCAACTTCTGCTAAAGCGTTGCTTCCACGTTGCTGAGCTTGAACGCGAGTACCTAGAATTGAAGCGGCAGACCCGGGCTGACGCATTCGAAGGCATGATCGGATCGAGCCAGGCCATGCAAGAAGTTTTCGATACAATCCGAAAAGTAGCGCCGTCTGACGCATCGGTTATGATTCTAGGCGAAAGCGGAACGGGCAAGGAAGTTGCCGCACGAGCGATCCATCAGCAAAGCAATCGAAGGAATGGGGCATTCGTCGCCATCAATTGCAGCGCTATCCCCGAGAATCTGCTAGAAAGCGAACTCTTCGGTCATGAAAAAGGGTCTTTCACAGGGGCCCATGCCCAGCACATCGGCAAGATCGAACAATCCAAAGGCGGCACCCTCTTTCTCGATGAAATCGGCGAAGTGCCCCTCCCGGTTCAGGTTAAGCTCCTTCGATTTCTTCAGGAAGGGTACATCGAACGCGTTGGAGGTAGGGAAACCATCCAAGTCAACTCCCGCATTCTCGCTGCAACCAACGCCGATTTGAAAAAACGGATGACTGGCGGCAGCTTCCGCGAAGATTTCTATTTCCGACTGGCCGTGATCGAACTAAATCTGCCATCGCTTCGCGACCGCGAGGAGGATCTCCTCGTCCTCGCAACGGCTCTATTGCAACGCTTCGCCACCGAAAACGACAAAGAGGGACTAGCCTTTGCCAAGAAGACTTTAACCGCCATGGAGCAACACCCATGGCCCGGCAATGTGCGGGAGCTGCAGAATCGAATCCGAAGAGCGGTTATAATGTGCGACGGCAAAGCCGTTTCGGCTGAGGACATGCAGCTATCCGGCTCAGGATTTATAGCTCCGGAGCAAACCCTCAAGGAAGCTCGTGAAAATCTTGACCGTGAACTGGTACACTTTGCATTGAAAAAGCACAAAGGCAAAATCACCAATGCCGCCTCGGAGCTGGGTATCAGTCGCCCCACTTTCTACGAACTCATTGACAAACTCGGCATCGAGCGGCCTTGAACTCGCTATTCCTCAATCTAAGCCGCAGCAGAGCCGCTCAAGGACTTTTTTCCTCGAGCGGCTCAAATCTATGAAATGGCTTAAATATTGTTTTCGACCCTCGAAAAATTTAGCGATAACAGGTAATCCAAAAGAATATTTTTAGCCTTTAAGTAACTGATTACAAACGCCTTTCAATTTATTCCGCCCGACATCCTAAAGAGGGATGAATCGCTAAAACTCCCCAACTAACCTGTTTTTTTAATTATTCCTATTTTTGGCCCCCTTGCCAACAGCTCCAATCTGGATGAAATTACAGAATTTGAGGGAACCTTCCATTAACTCCCCGCACTTTAAGTCGTTTAATAAGCTATGGAATCGCCAATCTTTGAATCGCCTTTCAAAAGCAGATTGTGCAGCCTTCACAATCTATCACTTGCACAATGAAGCCCATACTCAATTTCTC
>Ga0213868_10000659_pt1 | contig 32927 bp, 29 predicted proteins | sample PICome_9_FD_160087 | JGI IMG/M metagenome (GOLD analysis project Ga0213868, IMG submission 160087) | Coastal seawater microbial communities near Pivers Island, North Carolina, United States - PICO127 | ecosystem: Environmental > Aquatic > Marine > Coastal | place: USA: North Carolina...
AAGTTAAAACTGCATTGTACTGGTCTTGTTGAAGGACCATGTGATTCGAAAAAATTTGAGCAACACTGAATTCAATTTTAGGAGTGCCACATCCATACATTAAAATTAGTCCAATGTAAAAATAAATTAGTATTCGATTTATAAGGCAATTTACTCATATACTGTTAAAAATCAACATTCTATTTAAATGTCAAAAAATTCAGTCGTACTTTAAAATTTAATTAACGGTGTGGGAAATCAAAATCACATTAGTTATACTTTCATAATGTAGCCGTTTTTATTTTGTAATGAGCAGAGTAGATGACGTTTTCTAAATGTAAAACTTTAGTTATTACTTTCTTTTTTTCAACCATAAAAGAAACTTTCTGAATAAAGGAACTATTGTAAGTATAACAGCAAATATTCCAACGGTGTGTAAAGGTATCCCAGTAAATCCATCGATTTCCTCTGCTTCACTTGCTATTATCAAACCAACAAGTGTAAAGATTAGAGGGTTTTGTTTTAACTATTCAACGAATGTTAAATGTGGTTTATTTGCCATTTTAATTCATTATTCTATGAATATACCAAACCTAAACCATGTTTCATATTATACAGACTAAAATCTGAATAATATGATTCATTAAATTATAAGTGTTGATTAAGTCTCTTGGAGTAAAACTCATGTTTGATATTTCGAACGAGTTATCTAATACCCACGGCGAATTTGTATTTTTACTGGTCCGTTATTTATTTTTACCGTCTCAACGTATTGTAAATGAATGAATGAATTGAAATATAGGATGAGGTCTTGATATTTGATTTGTGTTTGGATAATTTTATACAATTTTATATTATTGCATTTTACAATGTATTAAAACTCCAACAACCAGCTAATTATTTAACTATGAAAACTTATTTAAAACTATTCCCATTATTATTCTTATTTCTTGTTGCTTGTAATTCAAGTGATGACTCATACAGCGGCATCGCTTGGGATGAAGAGGTTGATGGCGAACTCTCAGGTGATTTGTTAAGCCCTTCATTTGTGTCTTTACAAGTTGGAGATAATAGAATTATTGGTAGTTCTACACCAGCTGAAGGTGCTATGTGTACCACCTTCGAAGGAGGGCCGCCAGTACCAATTATCCCTTATTTTCCAAATCATGAGTCATATGTTGATGTTTTTTCTTTTAATCTTTCCGAGAACGAACGTTTAGTTTCGATTACCGTAGAGAGTCTTGATGTGAGTCCTTTTCATAATTTCGAAGATTTCCCATGTATTGGAAGTTTTGAAGAACAAAATGGAGCTTTTGTAGCGATTAATAACAGTGATAAAATTGATTGGAATTCTGATAATGTTATTAATTTTATTTCATTACCAGTGACCTACCCACTTATTGGGATAGGCTTTGCTAAATCTGTTAATGAAAATATATTGAACAGTTTTCGTCAAGATTTCCCACTGCCAGGTTACGAAGGGGTAAATAATGAAAACCTTGATATTAGCAATGGAACGTATACATTCTGGTGGAAAGAAGGAGCTAACAATGCAGACTATACCTTAAATTTCGTTGTTGAAAAAATTAATTAGTTTTATATTTTTGTAAGTCAGAGAACTTTTTGATTTTGAATATTTAACTCAGGTTTTGATTGATACTAAACCAGTACGATTAGCCCCTTGTGAAATAAATCCAGTTCCCGATATTAAAACAATTAAACGGTTATACTTTTGTGAAGTGTAATCGTTTTTTTTCTTATTTCGAGTGGATGATAATTTATAATTGTAAAGCTTCAGTTACTTCGTTTTTTTAACCACACCGATAACTTTTTGATTTACTGTAAGATTTATTTGATAAGTGCAGCGTACACTCTTGTTAAAAGATGTTTCTTAATTAATAGTAGAATTATTTTTAGGGGATACTGCAATTTCCCTTAAATGATGTTATGGCCAAAAAAATACTTTTGGTTTTTAATATTTCTGTCTACGTAATTTTTTGAGCTAAAAACTGACTATTTATCAAAGAAATGTAAGAAATATTAAATTATTCGAAATAACTGATTGTTTCGGTGAAAGGTCATATGCACACGTTGAACATGCTATAATCGTGAAAATAAGTATAAATTTTGAGTTTTTTTTTTTATATTTGCATACTCCCTCATCCTTAATAAATAATATCACTATGACAGCTAGACAACATTTTGTAGAAAAAATCAATATCCTTAATCGCTTAAATTATTTTTTTATAATAGTCGGTGCGCTTGAGATATTAGTTTTTGCGGTAATGCAAAAACCTTGGCTCATGGTTTTGGGTATAGCAACGTTTATCCTTGCAATGATCTCCGTGAAAGAGCGAAAAATGAAATTAAATTACTATACAGGGCTTTTGGCCGTCCTTAAGTACAATCCTTTAAGTCTTGCTCTTTTTTGGCCATTGTTTATGGATTTCTTTTCCTTGCACATGGCTCATGTGTCAACGGGGAAAATTGTATTTCTATGTTGGTTGTTATTGGCATTTATAACGGTCGTTTGTGGTGTATTCTTAATATTGAAAACGTTTAGTCTTTCCAAGTTTAAAGTTTTCCAATCTACATTAATTTCAATGCAAACATTGAAGTGATTTTTTCTTTTCTCAAAGAAGTTAAATTTAGTTTTATATAGATTTTTACTGGCTGTAACGTAGCATTGTTAACTCTCTGTCGTAGTTCGTTATCTTTTTTGGTCTCTTGTACTATAAATAAAAGATATACTATATTTTGGTAACTTGTTTTTTTAAATTAAATTAAAGCTAAATTTTTGGTTTATATGAATTTAACTCCGAAAACACCCCTCAAAAATAGTTTTGATTGATGATGAAATTACCTGTTATATTGATTATAATTCTTTCTCCTGTATTGTCTTTTGGGCAATTGGATGCGTCTTTTGATCCTTCAAAAAACATCAATTACGTTAATATTTTTGAATCTAATGCCACCTTTTATTTAAAGAATGATTCAACATTAGTTAACGGTTGCGTTGTTCAGTACAACAAAAAAGGTCAGGCCAAACGGTACATCATTATAACTAACGGTAAGCCACAGGGAGTCAGTTGGACGACATTAAATAAACAACATAAAAAATCAAAAGGCTCTCTAATTGGAACAGTACTTACTGGCGCAGCCGTATTAGCAGGATCCTTCGCTTCAGAGTCCACTAATAACGATGCAAGAGTTTATAATGGTCTTGATGACAATGACATTGATTATGCAGTTGTCTACAAGGACATGTCAGATAGAAATGATATCATACAATCTTTATCGGTTCAGAATACCCAAAATGTGACGAATCCAGAAAAATTAAATAAGAGTATTGTTTACCAATCAGAAGGAGATTCGATTAATGGAAAAAAAGAGGGTGAGTGGTCTACTTATTACCGAAATGGGGCTTTAAAAAATAAGGGCAAGTACCTAAATGATTATAAAATTGGAGTTTGGACAGACTATTATGATACTGGAGAATTAGAAAAAGAAATACGTTTTCAGTTAGGTAAAAAGCACGGTCGTACCAAAATATTCTACAAAAATGGAACAATAAAGGCATTACTTAATTATAATGAAGGAAAAGAAAACGGTGTGAGTGAATACTTTGATCAAGACGGTCATCTGCAAATGAAAGCATATTATAAAAACGGAAAAGAAGATGGAGCACTCGAATACTATGATAAAGGTGAACTTGTAAACATCGAGTTTTGGCAAAATGGTATTTTGGTTGATAAAAATTAAGGTAAAGTTTTATTTGTGGTAAATTTATTTTAAAGAAGCTGTTTAAATTTAAATATGATTAAATACCCTTCCATATTTAATGACGTTATTGGTCCGGTCATGCGTGGTCCATCAAGTTCACATACAGCGGCTTCTTGGAGAGCTGCCAAAATGAGTATGGACATTCTAAAAGAGCCATTAAAAACAGCGATAATTGATTTTGATAAAAATGGAGCGTGGGCTCCAAATTACAGGGAACAAGGAACTACTTTAGGGATTGACGGTGGATTATTAGGCATCGAAATGTCTGATGACAGAATGAAAGATACAGCTAAAATTGCCCACCAAATGGGAGTTTCCATTCATTATGAAATAAATTCTTTCCAAACAACACATATAAATACAGTTCGATTAAATCTTACAGGGGTACATGGTACTTCAATTGAAATTTTAGCGGCTTCTTTAGGAGGAGGTTCGGTAGAAATTAGAAAGTATAACGGTTTTGACGTCGAGTTATGCGGTGACTATCATGAAGTTTTAATCATGACGCATGTGACTTTTGATGGTGCGGAAAAAATAAAGTCATTCTTTCCAAATTTAAGGTCATTATCTGAATCTGTCTTAAACAATGAGAAACTTTACAACGTAAAATTATCTAAGAGAGTTTCTAAAACAGTATTGCGTGATTTAGAGAAAATGGTAGATTTTCAAAAAATCATTTATGTGAATCCGGTGGTACCGGTGATATCTGGCAATGAAACAACCTTACCATTTACGAGTATTGAATCCATGCTGAATTATGCGGAGGAAAATAAATTAGATTTAGGCGCTGTCGGATTATTATATGAAAAATATCAGAGTGGGCTAGAAGAATCAGAAGTACAAGAAATGATGACTGGTGTTGTGTCGCTTATTGAAAATAGCATCAAAATAGGACTCTCTGGCACCATCTATAAAGATCGTATTTTACCGCAGCAATCACATTTTATTGAACAAGCTGAGACAAGTGGCAAGATTCTTCAAAATTCTGTTGTAAACCATGTCATTGCAAATGTGTCGGCAATTATGGAATCAAAAAGTGCCATGGAAGTTGTTGTAGCAAATCCAACAGCAGGATCATGTGGTGCTGTTGGAGGTGTGTTAAGGGCCGTTGCTGACGATATAGAAGCGTCTTTCAATGACATCATTCGTGCCTATTTTGCAGCGGGGTTAATTGGGGTTTATTTTGCCAAAGGACCAGGATTCTCTGCTGAGGAACATGGGTGTCAGGTCGAATGTGGTGCATCAGCTGGAATGGCTGCTGCCGGAATTGTGCAATTGTTTGGTGGATCTGCTCGTGAGGCGGTTGACGCTGCTTCCTTAGCAATACAGAATATGATAGGTCTTGTTTGTGATCCTATTGCTGATCGTGTTGAAGCACCTTGCTTGGGGAAAAATGTAAGTGCTGCAATGAATGCTTTATCATCTGCAACGATGGTACGCGCTGGATACAATGCGTTAATCCCTTTAAATGAAGTCATTGAAACAGTTTCTTCCGTGAGTGCTCAAATGCCAACGTGTGTGAAATGTACCGGTAAAGGAGGTTTGGCCATAACAAAAACAGCGTGTGCCATAAAATCACAATTATCGCAGCATTAATATTACCAAGAAACAGCATTTTTATTCTTAAAATAATGGTAATACATTCCAAATCTGAGGCATAAATCGTTATATTTGTAGACATATAGCGCATTTCATGATAACGGTTGAAAAAGCAATTCAAATAATTTCTCAAAACATTAAGCAATCCTCCTGTTTTGAGGAGGTTAATGTGTCTGAAGCAAGAAATCAAGTATTATTCGAAGACATAAAATCACCAATGGATATGCCGCCATTCAGGCAATCTGCAATGGATGGTTATGCTTTAAATTTACATGACATCAAGCAATATGAATTAAGGGGTGAGATACAAGCAGGAGATGAGGCTCATCCAGTTTTGAAAAAGGGAGAAGCATTCAGGATATTTACAGGGGCACCTGTTCCTGATTCTGCAAATGCTATTATTATGCAGGAGAAAACGTCTCAAATGAATAATGGTGTTCTTGTGCATTCTCAGCCATTGAAATCTCATAACATTCGAGAAATTGGTGAACAAATAAAAAAGGGTCAGGTTGCTCTACCTCAAGGAACTAAATTAAATACGGCATCAATTGCGTTTTTAACAACCTTGGGAATAATCAAGGTGAAGGTTTATAAACAACCAAAGATTGCAATTGTTGTGACAGGTAATGAATTAATTGAAGCAGGACATTCATTGATGCGTGGACAAATTTATGAAAGTAATGCGGTCATGCTCATCAACGGCTTGGAGCAATTGGGTTTTAAGAATATTAAAAAATACAAAGTTGTTGATAATTATGATAAAACCTTGACACTTTTAAAAAGAGTGATTTCAGAGAATAACGTTGTTTTAATATCGGGAGGTATTTCTGTTGGAGATTATGATTATGTGGGAAAAACCCTTGTTGAAATGAACGTTCAACAACTATTTTATAAGGTAAAACAAAAACCTGGCAAACCATTATTTTTTGGCATGAAAAAAGACACTGTCGTTTTTGCGCTTCCTGGTAATCCAGCAGCTTCACTGACATGTTTTTATGTCTATGTGCGTTATGCGTTGGAGCTGCTTTTAGGAAATTTGAACTATTCTGTAAGTAAGACTATGGCTTTAACAACCTCCAATTTCACAAAAAAAGGGGACAGAGCACAATTTTTAAAAGCGGTTTACAAGAATGGCTCTGTTGAGATATTGGATGGGCAGAGCTCCTCGATGTTACACACGTTTGCAATGTCCAATGCCTTGTGTTATATCTCAGAAAAAGGGACATCAATAAAATCTGGTGATTTGGTGGAAACCATTTTACTTCCAATAACTTAAAAACAATGAATTATAAAATTAAAAGTCGTATTTGGATAGAAGCTGACGGTAATATTTTACTTGGAGAAGGTAGAGTAGCACTACTTAAAGCAATTGAAAGTACAGGATCTCTTTCTAAGGCTGCCAAAAGCTTAAAGATGTCTTACAAAAAAGCATGGTCCCTTGTTGATAAGATGAATAAACGGTCAGAATTTCCAATAACATCGGCGACTATAGGTGGTAAAGGAGGTGGAGGAGTGCAGCTCACAGCATACGGTAAAACATTGATTTGCACATTTGAAACAATTAATGAAAATTGTTGGAACTTTTTAGATGGTCAAATGAAAGAATCAAAATTTCAATGATTATAGAAATTGAATACCTCTGGTTATTTTTATCATTGCTAGCAATAGTTGCATTTTTATATGCAAGTGTGGGTCATGGCGGAGCGAGTGGCTATCTCGCTTTAATGGCCATATTTTCCTTTACAACATCAACAATGAAACCTATCGCTTTATTGTTAAATCTTTTTGTTTCCGGGATAGCATTTTATCATTATTACAGAACTGGTCATTTCAATAAAAAATTATTTATTCCTTTTGCTGTGGCTTCGATACCATTTGCATTTTTCGGAGGAAGACTGCAAATAGACGCAAATATTTACAAGACATCTTTAGCGATATTGTTAATTTTTGCAATTCTTAAAATGCTCAATGTATTTGGAGTAAGGTCAAAGCAAGTTAAAGAGATTAAAGTTTGGCAAGGTGTCGCTATCGGATCCTGCATAGGATTTATATCGGGATTGATTGGGATTGGTGGAGGTATTATATTGACACCAATAATCTTGCTACTTCATTGGGGTAAGATGAAAGAGGCAGCTGCCGTCTCTGCTTTATTTATATGGGTAAATTCCGCAGCAGGTTTAATGGGTCAGTTATCCATTGGAGTAGAAATTTCATCTCAAGCATTTATTTTAGTGGGAGTTGCGCTTACCGGGGGGTACTTAGGAAGCTATTTAGGAAGTCAGAAATTTAATAATACAACGCTAAGGTATTTATTAGCATTGGTATTATTAATCGCTTCTATAAAATTACTGGTCGTGTAATGGTCAAAAAAAACAACATAACGGGGATTGTTTTAGCAGGAGGTAAAAGCTCAAGAATGGGTTTGGATAAAGGTCTGATTAAGATGAATCAGCAAACATTTATACAAGCTGTAATTAATGCCATGAGACCTTTAGTGGGAGATATAATAATTGTGAGTAATAATTCAGATTACGATCAATTCGGGTATTTAAGAATAAATGATTTGATAAAAGACTCTGGGCCTTTAGCCGGTTTATATTCAGGTTTGTGTTTTTCACAAAGTGATTACAATCTTGTACTAAGCTGTGATATCCCATTTATTAAAACAGATGTTTTAAAATATCTATTCAGTGCTGAGTACACAAAATATGACGTCGTGCAATTAAAAAGTAAGAAGAAAACAATGCCACTTATCGCAATTTATCATAAAAAATGTCTTGATTCATGTTTAACGCTGTTGCGGAGTAATGAGAAAAGGCTGCGAACATTAGTTCAACAATTAAACACAAAAACAATTATAATTGATGATACTTTAAGTCAATACGTTGAAAATATTAATACAAAAGCAGAATTTAAAGATTTGGGGTATGACATTGAATATTAAATATTTTGGACTAATTGCGGAAATAACAAATTGTAATGAGGAAACTCTTGATTTTTCCGAAGGCTCAGGTTCCTGCTTACTAGAACTACTTTTTCAAAAGTATCCGGCATTAGTAGGAATTGATTTTCAAATAGCTCAAGATCACAAAATTATATCTAAAAACACCATGATAACAGGAGCAGAATTGGCACTATTGCCACCCTTTTCCGGAGGATAAATATGGGTAGATACGACAGACATATCATGTTAAAAGAGGTTGGCCATGAAGGCCAATTAGAGCTTTCTAATGCCAAAGTATTAATCGTTGGTGCTGGTGGTTTGGGGTGTCCTATATTACAATATTTAACGGCAGCTGGTGTTGGCACTATAGGGATTATTGACTTTGATGTTGTTGAGATTTCAAATTTACAACGTCAAATTTTATTCAAAACGAGTGATATTGGAATAAATAAGGCCTTGGCTGCAAAAAAACAATTACAAGATTTAAATCCAACAATTACGATTGAAGCCTACCCAGAACGATTGACATCTAAAAATGCACTACAATTATGTGCTGCCTATGATGTTGTTGTTGATGGAACCGATAATTTTGTAACGCGTTATCTGATAAATGATGCAGTAGTTAAAACCGGTAAACCGCTAGTTTATGGTGCTATTTTTAAATTTGAAGGACAACTATCGGTTTTTAATTATCAAAATGGACCAAGTTATCGGTGTTTGTTTCCAAAACCACCAAAAAAAGGTGTCATACCAAATTGCAATGAGGTGGGTGTTCTTGGTGTATTAACAGGAATCATTGGCACCATGATGGCTAATGAAGTGATAAAAATAATTTTAAAATTTAGTGACGTGTTATCAGGGGTGTTATTATGTTATGATTCGAGAACAACAAATATATCGAAGTTAATAATAGATAGAAATCAATCTGAAATTAACCATATAATTAATCAAACAGCGTTGCAAGAAATTCAAGTTAACACCCAATGTGAACCTTTACTTGGTGAAATCACAGAATTAAATAATTTGATTTTAAATCAAATTGAGTTTATTGATGTGAGAGAAAAGCATGAGACACCAAAAATAATGTCACTTAAATATAAGCAAGTGCCTTTGGGTCAAATCAAGGAACATTTAGATATTATTGATTCAAATAAAAAGATTGTTGTCTTTTGTCAATCTGGAATTCGAAGTAAAAAAGCAGTTGAATTATTAAGAGATTCTGGCATTACCAATGCGGTCAGTTTTAAAGGGGGGGTTATGAATATGATTACAAATATAAAAAATATAAAAAATGAAAAATAAGAACATGAAAAATGTCTTTATTCAAGGAGCTATTTCATCAGGGTTTATTCAGAATTCTATTGCGAAGCACCAATCAAAAACAGATATTGGGGCCCATAATATTTTTTTAGGTCAAGTGAGAGCAGATATGATTGATGATAAAAAAGTTGCTGCTATTGAATACACGTGTTATCAAGAAATGGCGAACAAAAAATTTCATGAAATTAGGGAAGCCACATTTGAACAATTTAATTTGACATGCATGCATATATACCATAGTATCGGGGTTGTTGATACAGGGGATATTTGCTTGTTTGTTTTTGTGTCTTCTCCAAGAAGAAAAGAAGTCTTTCGAGCTCTGGAGTATGTTGTGGAGGAAATTAAATCGAAAGCACCTGTTTTTGGTAAGGAGATTTTTGAGGATAAAACACACCAATGGAAAGTTAATAAATAATTATGGTAGATATTACAAACAAGTCAAATACGCTCAGAATCGCTACTGCTCAGGCCATAGTTAAGGTCAGTGATTTAGCTACCCTTGAAGCGATCAAAAAAAATGTAGTTCCAAAAGGGAATGTTTTTGAAATGAGTAAAGCTGCAGGATTATTAGCCATAAAAAACACACCGAATATATTACCTGATTGTCATCCGATACCAATTGAGTATTCAGGGATAGAGTTTGAAATAAAAGAACTTGAAATAATAGTGACGTGTAAAATAAAAACCATCTATAAAACTGGTGTTGAAGTCGAAGCGATGCATGGTGCATCGGTTGTTGCATTAAATATGTATGACATGCTAAAACCCATCGATAAAAATATTGAAATCCATCACATTAAATTACTAAACAAAAAGGGGGGGAAGTCAGATTTCAAAGACACCTTAAGAAAAGAGTTTAAAGCGGTTGTTATTGTGTGTTCTGATTCTATTTCAAAAGGTCAAAAAGAGGATAAAGCTGGCTTAGCAATAATTGAAAAATTAGAATCATGTAATGTCTTAATAGCAGATTATATAATCATTCCTGACGAAAAAATAATAATTCAAGAAAAAGTACAGCATTATGAAAAATCAGGAAATGATCTTATTATTTTCACTGGTGGAACAGGCTTGTCAAGTAGAGATGTTACTCCCGAGGCCTTAAGAGATCTTATCGATAGAAAAATACCTGGAATTGAAGAGGCTATTCGAAGTTACGGTCAAAACAGAACACCTTATTCAATGCTGTCTAGAAGTGTAGCAGGAACAATAAATGATACGTTAGTATTAGCCTTACCTGGATCAACAAACGGAGCAAAAGAATCTATGGATGCTATTTTTCCTTCGGTTTTACATGTATTTGGAATTTTAAAAGGAGCAAGACATAATTAATGGAAAAAGAGAATAATATTTTATATGATTCGTTTGGGCGTAAACACTCATATTTGCGCATTTCATTGACGGAATTATGTAATTTACGATGCACTTATTGCATGCCTGAGGAGGGCATTCAATTATCACCAAAATCGCACATCATGACTTATGATGAGGTTTTTGAAATCGCTTCAGTGTTTGTGAAACATGGGGTAACTAAAATTCGTTTAACTGGTGGTGAACCATTAATAAGAAGAGACGTGCATCTCATTCTTAAAAAATTAGCAGAACTTCCAGTGGAATTAGCGATTACTTCTAATGCTGTTATTATTGATCGTTTTATAAACCTGTTTAAAGAGTGTCGCATTAAAAACATTAATGTGAGTTTGGATTCATTGGACAGTGACAAATTTAAAATAATCACGCGAAGAAATAATTTTCAAAAAGTATACGATAATATTCTGCTTTTGGTTAATGAAGGTTTTAACGTTAAGCTAAATGTTGTGCTGATGAATGGTTTTAATGATGATGAAATCATTGATTTCATTAAGTTGACGAAAACACAGCCTTTGATAGTACGATTTATTGAGTTTATGCCATTTGATGGTAATCAATGGAATAAGTCTAAAATAGTATCTTATGAACAGGTAATGAAAACAGTTATGTCATGCTATGATGTTGACAAGGTCATCAGAGTGAAAGATGCACCTAATGATACATCTAAAAACTATAAAATAAAAAATTATCAAGGATCCTTTGCTATCATCAGTTCAGTGACAAACCCATTTTGTGATTCATGTAATCGTATTCGTTTGACAGCTAATGGAAAACTAAAAAATTGCTTATTTTCAAATAATGAAACGGATTTATTGACGCCCATGAGAGCGGGTAAATTGATAGAGCCAATGATTAAAAAAGCAATTCAATCTAAGTTTAAAGTTCGTGGAGGAATGGATACAATGGCGAAATTAGAACAGCCAGATTTACATCAAAACAATCGCAGTATGATTACAATTGGTGGTTAACCTTGTAAAGATTATCATAGTCCTCCTGAGTGTCAATATCAGTAATTAAATGTGTGGGCTCCACTATTTTAGCATGTTTTATGTGTTTTTTTATCACTTTTTTAGCTCCAAAATTTTTAGTCAATTGAGATAGTTCTTTGAAAAAAGAATGATGAAAAATGGCAGGTACACCTATTGAATTGTTTCCATAACTAGAAGTAATAATTTGTCCAGATTGGGTGTTAAAAAGTTTAATTAAATGGTGTAAGTAGTCTGTGTTTACAAGAGGTTGATCAGCTAACATTATTAGAGCGCCGTTATACTTAGGCTTAGCGTTCATAATAATTTTTATCCCTGAACTAATGGATGCTCCAATTCCAAACCTCCAATTATCATTACATATTAGGTTAATATTACGATGTCTAATATGTGGTATAATCACGTCGCGATGCGCTCCTAAAACCACATAAGTTTCACCTTGATTTAAGTCACGAGCCAATTGTATTGAATGATTCAATAGTGATGAATTTTTCCAAGGTAATAGTTGCTTTGGCCTTCCCATTCTTGAAGAGTTTCCTGCGGCTAATATTAAAATTGCAATATTTGAATTTTCAATCAAAATTAGTTTAATATGTTTTTTGCATGGATACTAGTTTTTTTCTCTTTCAGAAGTATTGGTTGTTGGTTTCTCGTTACTGATAAGATTTCAGCAGCTATAGAAATAGCGATTTCTTGCGGTGTTTCTGCACCAATATTTAAACCAACTGGTGCGTGGAGAGCTTCCATAAAAGAAGGACAAACTTCAGGGCAAAAGTCAATAAATTGTAACAGTAATTTTTCGCGCCTACTTGAGGGGCCAAGTAGACCTAAATAAGCTGGTTTGGAATTTTTTAATTCTATTAAATATTTCAAATCATTTGAAAAATTATGAGACATAATGACAACAGCAGTATGTTCATCTATTGGGTGAATTTCCAAATGATTAGTAAGTGCTGTGTAAAATGCGGTGGCCCCAGGAAAATGCTCAATTGACTTCATTTCAAGAGGTCCAGCGATTATCGTGACATTCCACCCGTTAAAACTAGCCAACTTACACAGTTCTACCGCGTCATGTTCTGCTCCAAAAATCATCAATTTAAATGGAGGAGGTAGCTCCTGCGAAAAAATTAGTGGATGGTCATCGTTCGGGTCAAAAGTTGATATTTTAAAAGAACCAGTCTTAAATTCAATAACACTGCCAATGATTTCTGACGGACCTTGTGATTTATTAAAATAGGAATGCACATAAAAAGCCTCTCTATTTTTTAAAGAATTATGAAAATATAATAGGCATTTATCGGAGGGATGAAATGGTTCAATTAAAACATAAAGAACTCCTTCACATCCTAAACGAAAGCGACCGTCATACGTCATCATTTTCGGAATACTAGATTCAAAAACCGATTGTGCTTGTCTTAAAATATCTTTTTCGACGCAGCCTCCACTGACAGCACCAATCATTGTATCGTTTTCAATAAGAAGCATTCTCACGCCTGGTTTACGGTATGACGATCCATCTAGTGCAACTACGGTTGCTAGGACACATTTTAAATTTGCTTTTTTTGCCTTTTGATATTCTTTTATAAGCTGCCGAAATTCATGAATCATAATGAAGGTGTTTGTGACATAGCTCTAGCCGAGAGGAATTGCTTTTTTCATTTGATTAATAAATGGTTGTCTTGAAAAGCGTTCTCCTGTTGCTTTATACAAAGCATTTGCAAGAGCTCCAACAGCCGGCGGAAGTCCGGGCTCTCCTAGTCCTGTGGGTGCAACATCACTGTTTACAAAAAACACTTCAATACTTTCAGGAGCCTGGTCGTGACGGATGAGTTGGTAACTGTCAAAATTAGTTTGGTTGGTTGCTCCGTCATTGAAGGTTAATTCACTATACATAGCATGCCCAATACCATCAATGACTCCACCTTGTATCATGTTGATGGCAGCATCTGGATTTATAACAATTCCACAGTCAACAGCACACCAAACTTTTTTGATTTTCGGTTGGCCATTTACTAAAATAAGATCAACAACTTCGGCCACATAGCTCGCGTGACAAAAATAAGCCGCTACTCCACGAAATATTCCTGGTTTTTTTTCACCCCAATTTGACTTTTCTTTGATGAGCTTTAAAACGCCGGCATAGCGTTCTGCATCATAATCGTAGTTGTCTCCAACAGGGTTGTGTTGTGCACGATTAAACAAGTTTAATCGAAAATCAATCGGATCTTGACCTGCTAATTCCGCAACTTCATCAAGAAAAGACTGCTCAGCACCGGCAGTAAAATGAGACCTTGGCGCACGCCAAGCTCCTGTTGTTATGTTTGTTGTAACATTGAATTTTTCAGCGGAGTAGTGGTCAACAGCACCTGCAGGAAATCGATTAGGAAATACAGCACCCTCGGGCAAACCTGAACCTTTTACAGAAAAGGCAATTAACTTATTATTTTCATCCAAGCCTGCTTTATACGTCGCTAAATAGGCAGGCCTGTAAGTGCCTTGTGTCATGTCATCTTCTCTGCTGTAAATAAGTTTAATTGGGGTTCCAGTTTTTTTAGATATTGCAGCTGCCTCTACACCAAAATGAGTATACAAACGTCTGCCAAATCCTCCTCCAATTCGTGTCATGTTAACAGTGATGTTTTCAATTGGGATATTGAGGAATTTTGACACAGATCCTTCTAAGGCCTCTGGAGTTTGGGTTGGACCAACGAGCTCAGCTGCATTTTCGGTAACATGAGCAAAGAAATTCATGGGTTCAAGTGTATTGTGTGGCAAAAATGGTGAGTAATATGTTTGTTCTACTATTTTTGTTGCTTTTACAAATGCCATAGCGACATCCCCATCTTTTCTACTGTCTACAACACTACCACTTTTTAGAGCTTTTTCTAATCTTTTTTGGTGTATTTCTGAGTTTTCGAGCTCACTTGTTGGTGTCCAATTTGCTTTGATGGCTTTTTTTGCTTTCATTAACGGCCACATAGCATCTCCAACGATTGCAATGAGCTCGTGAAACCCTTTTTCGTCCGACCAACTTGGCTCTTCCGAGGAAATATTTATTTTGAAGGCGTCTTTTACACCATTCATTTGTTTGATTTCTTCTTGATTAAAGTCAATCAAACGCATCCCAAATGCTGGAGGATGTGCAATCATAGCAACAAGCATTCCAGCTCTTTTAAAATCAATACCAAACAAAGGTGTTCCTGTTATAATTTTTTCTGCATCCACATTTTTTTTACTCGTACCAATAATTTTAAAATCTTTAATATCCTTGAGCGAAATTTCTTCAGGAACATCAATGGCAACAGCTTTTGATGCAATATCACCATAAGTTAACTGTCTGTCTCCATTCATCTCCGAAATGATTCCTTTATCAGTTTTTAAATTAGTTATCGGTACATTCCATTCTTTTGCAGCCGCCTCTAACAACATTCTTCTTCCCGTTGCGCCAGCCATTCTTAAAGCATTCCAACCCCTTCTAATTGATAGACTTCCTCCCGCAAATTGGTTTTGATAAAAACCTGTGTTTAATGGTGCTTGTTCCACCACCACATGTGCCCAATCTACATCTAATTCCTCAGCTACAATCATTGGCATTGATGTTTTGACATTTTGCCCGATTTCAGGGTTTGGTGAATAAATTGTTACCAATCCTGTATCCCCAATTTTGATATACCCATTGATGTCATACCACTCGTTTGGAATGGCTAAGTTTGCTTTAGAGTCTGTAACGCAACCAGCTAGCCAACTAAAGCCTATAAGCATGCCACCGCCAGCAGCAGCAGAAACTTTTAAAAATGAACGACGATTATATTGTGTTTTTATTTTTTTCATGAGTTACAAAGTTGATGCAATTTTTATGGCTTCTTTAATTCTGACATAGGTTCCACATCTACAAATGTTGCCTTTCATTGCGGTGTCAATATCTTCATCTGTTGGGCTTGGATTATTCTTTAATAGTGCTGCCGCACTCATTATTTGACCACTTTGGCAATAGCCACATTGAGGCACATCAATATGTTTCCATGCTTCCTGTACAGGATGAGTTCCGTCATCAGAAAGTCCTTCAATGGTAGTGATATTTAGGTCTTGAGCATTAGCTATTGGTATTGAGCAACTTCGAGCAGCATTACCGTTTAAGTGGACAGTGCAAGCTCCACATTGAGCGATACCGCATCCAAATTTAGTTCCAACAAGATTCACATGGTCTCGAAGAATCCAAAGTAACGGAGTGTCAGAATCTGCTTTTATAGAATGCGATTTTCCATTAATTTTTAAATTATAAGTTGGCATAATTAGTGTTTTTGAACGCGAGCCGTTTTGCTTTTGCGTATTTTTTATTTGAATCAGTAAATTAATAAAAAAAAGGAATTTATTCTTGATTTTATCATAGATTTATACTTATTGTATTATCCGGTATTACTAGCTTTAATTATTATATTTGATATTGAATATTCAAAATTTGAACATTATGAAATTATCCGTTTCTTTTTTAGCATTGATTTGCACTTTGTGCGCGATAACCGCTCAGGAAGCTGAAAGTTATTTTGAACCATTAAAATACAGAAATATCGGTCCTTTTCGAGGTGGTCGTTCAGTTGGTTCAGTTGGAGTTGTCAATGACCCCTTGACCTATTATATGGGAACAACTGGAGGTGGCTTATGGAAAACAGAGGATGCTGGTCAACGTTGGTATAATATTTCGGATGGATTTTTTAAAACAGGATCTGTTGGTGCGGTAGCAGTGTCTGAGTCAAATTCTAATGTTATCTACGTAGGTATGGGAGAACATGCAATAAGAGGTGTGATGACATCCTATGGAGATGGTGTTTACAAATCTATTAATGCCGGAAAAACCTGGTCTCATACGGGACTCAAAGCGACACAGCAAATTTCAAGAATTGTAATTCACCCTGACAACCCTGACATTGTTTTTGTAGCGGCACAAGGCGCTATCAATGGATCAACAAAAGATCGTGGGATTTATAAGTCTATTGATGGGGGTGAAACATGGAAAAATGTTTTGTTTGTGAACGATATGACAGGTGCATCAGAACTTTCCATGGATATGAATCATCCCGAAGTTTTATATGCAGCGATGTGGCATCACAAACGTGAGCCTTGGGTTGTAATGAGTGGTGGTGTAGGTAGCGGACTTTATAAATCTACCGATAGTGGCGAAACATGGAGTCAAATTCATGAGGGATTACCAGCGGAAAAAGGTAAAATCGCGATTTCGGTAAGTCGTGCAAATTCAAATAAAGTCTATGCTCTTATTGAAAGTGACAGTAATAAAGATTTAGGTGGCTTATTCGTCTCTGAAAATGCAGGTGAGAGTTGGTCGTTTGTTAGCGGAGACAACAGATTAACACAACGTGCATGGTATTATACTGAGGTTTTTTCAGATCCAAATAATGAAAATATTGTTTATGTTATGAGTGCGCCTGCACTTCGATCCATTGACGGTGGTAAAAATTGGGAGATTATATATGGCCCTCATGGGGATTATCATGACTTATGGATTAATCCAAATAATTCAAAAAACATGGTGATTTCTGACGATGGAGGTGCTGGAATTACCTTTAATTACGGAGAATCGTGGTCAACACAAGCTAATATGTCTACTGCTCAAATTTATAGAATCAATACTGATAATATGTTTCCGTATAATATTTATGGAGGTCAGCAAGATAATTCGTCCATTAAAATTAAGAGTAAATCAATTGGTGCAAGTAGTATTTCCAACAAAGATTGGGAAAGATCAGCAGGTGGAGAAAGTGCCTTTGCAGGTTTAGATCCAGACAACCCACGCTATGTTATGGGAGGTGTTTATCTAGGTTATATAGAAGTATTAGACACAAAATCAATGGGTGCAACTAACATTATGGCCGCTCCGAATCAATGGTTGGGGCGCGAGGCAAGAGACATGGAATATTTGTTTAATTGGAATGCCCCGATAATCCACTCTATCCATGAAAAAGGGACTTATTTTCATTGTGCTAATAAAGTTTTGAAAACTACCGATATGGGACAATCGTGGACTGAGTTTTCTCCAGATTTAACACGTGATATTGATGAGAGGCAGGGTAATGGAGGTGCTCCCTACACAAATGAAGCAGTTGGTGCCGAAAATTATGGAACGATAGCTTATATGATCGAATCACCACATGAAAGTGGCGTGTACTACACGGGAAGTGATGACGGTTTGGTACATGTCACTCAAGATAACGGGATTACTTGGCAAGATATAACGCCAAAAGGCTTGGGAGAGACATTGATTAATGCGATTGATGTATCGCCGCATGATCCCGCAACGGCCTACATAGCCACTACTAAATATAAATTTAACGATTATACACCAGCCTTGTTCAAAACAACAGATTATGGAGAAACATGGAAAAATATAAGTTCAGGAATACCCTATGGCGCTTACACAAGGGTAATTAGAGAAGATCAAAATAAGAAGGGTTTGTTGTATGCAGGGACAGAGACTGGTATTTATGTATCCTGGAATGGAGGACAGTTGTGGGAAAGTATGCAACTTAATTTGCCGATTACTCCCATTACTGATTTGAAAGTACATGAGGGTGACTTAATTGTGTCAACGTCGGGAAGAGGTTTTTGGATTTTAGACGATTTAGGGGTATTAAATCAATTTACCAACACTATCAGTGAATTGAAATTATATACCCCAGAGCCTGCCTTAAGTGCTGCTTGGGGAAGCCAACTTAATAGTAATGCCTCTGATGGATTTGATGATTTTGAAGGTGTTAATCCAGCAAATGGTTTAGTGGTTTATTATGAGTTACCAAAGCTTGAGGATAACCAAGAGGTTACTTTAGAAATTAGAAATGATAACAATCAATTAATTAATACCATTAGTTCTGCAAGAGATTCTTTGTACAGAGAGTGGGATGGTGGACCGCCTCCTGCTGCGACACTATCCAAAAAAAATGGTTTAAATCGCTTTGTTTGGGACCTTCGTCATCCTATTATGTCGGGTATTCCTGATACTTATATCGAAGCAAGTTATAGAGGACATCGTGCTATTCCAGGAACCTACAAGTTGATATTAACGGTTGGTGAAAAGACAGTTTCTACGAAGGCAATTATAACAGAAAACCCTCTCTATGAGATGCAGTCAGGACAATATTTAGCATATGACAACATCATGAACACAATGGAGGCTAATTTAACAGCCATGCACGATATGGTCAATACGTTGTTTAATGCTAATAATCAAATTAAAGAGATTGTTTCTAGATTAGATGCAGTAAAAGATGAGGGTTTAATTAAGAAAGGAACACTGTTAATAGAGCACCTAACAACTTGGGATGAGGAGATGATACAACGAAAGTCTAAGGCATATGATGATGTTGAAAATTTTCCAAATAAATTTACAGCGGAATATATTTTTCTCATCAATCAAACCGAAAGTAGCATCCCACGGGTCAATGATCAAAATAGACGCAGAAAGTTTGCTTTAGATGCACAATGGGAATCTTTTAAAAATTCAGGGAATAGCTTTTTAAACAGTGAAATCCCAAATTTTAATAGACTGCTGTGGGAAGCAGGAATAGGCGCAATTAAAATAAATTAAACATGTTAGGCCTCATTTAAAAATGAGGCTTAATTCATACAAGTTCTTGTTTAAATTTACCCTTACTTTTTCTAACTCTTACTGCAACAACTTTATATTCTGGGCACATGGCTTCAGAATCATGGACATCTCCAGTAATATTATTAATCATGATTTCTGGAAAGTGAAATGTTGTACTTAAAATACCTTCTTTTACCTCATCTGTAAGCCTCGCTTTGACGTCAACTTTCCCACGTGGTGATTCTAAGCAAACATAATCACCTTCATTAATAAGATGATTTTTTGCATCATTTGGATGAATCATTAAATAATCATCTTGAAGTATTTTTTCATTGGCAGTTCTCCGCGTCATCGCACCACAGTTGTAGTGTTCTAACTCACGATTGGTAGTTAAAATGTAAGGATACTCTTTAGCATGTTCGGTGAGTTCTACTGTTTCTTTCCATGAATTAAATTCAAATTTACCTTTACCTCGTTTAAATTCTGTTTTATGTAAAATTTGAGTATCCGTACCGTCTTTTGCAACAGGCCATTGCAGGCCATTGATACCTAATCTGTCCCATTTAATACCTGCAAAAAATGGAACAATTTGAGATATTTCATTGAGCATACCATCAGGTGTGTAGTCAGGTTGTTGATATCCCATTTTATTCATGATATCCACAATAATTTGTCCATCTGGTTTTGCACCATTAATTGGTTTGACAACTTGTCTAACAGCTTGCACACGTCTTTCACCATTAGTAAATGTACCAGATTTTTCAAGGAAGGAGGCTCCTGGTAAAACAACATCAGCATATTTTGCCGTTTCGGTCATAAATAATTCTTGAACAATGACTAAGTCTGTTGCTTCAAGTGCTTTTATTACTTTTTGAGTATTTGGGTCCGTTTGAACGACATCTTCACCAATAATCCAAATTGATTTCAATTTACCATCAAGCGCTGCATCAAACATTTCTGGAATTTTAAGACCAATATGCTTGGGTACTTCAGCACCATAAAACTCATTATACTTTTTATTGACGTCATCATTAGTAACATCTAAATATCCAGCTCCTTGATGCGGCTGTATTCCCATGTCTGCAGATCCTTGAACATTATTTTGTCCACGTAAAGGATTAACCCCAACACCACGTCGTCCAATGTTACCCGTCATTAGTGCTAAGTCAGCAATTTGCATGACTGTAAAAGTCCCTTGAGAGTGTTCGGTGACCCCCAAACCATGAAATGACATTGCATTTGGTGCAGAGGCATATGCAATCGCAGCGGCTTTTACCTCGTTCCTCGAAACTCCAGAAATAGTTTCAATATGATTAAGGTCAATCGTTAATAATTCTCTTTTAAAATCTTCAAAACCCTCTGTTCTATTATTAATAAAAGTATCGTCTAACAAACCTTCAGTTACGATGTAAAACATCATCATGTTCAGTACAGCAACATTGGTTCCAGGTCTTAATGCAATGTGATGTGTGGCATAACGTGCTAATTCAGTGCGTCGAGGATCTAATACTATAGAAACATTATTTCCTTTCATGGCAAACTGCTTGAGCTTGGCACCTGTAACAGGATGCGCGTCAGTAGGATTTGCTCCAATCACCATAATACAGTTGGTGTCTTTTAAATCATCGATAGAGTTCGTTGCAGCTCCTGTTCCGAATGTGCGTTGCATGCCTAACGCCGTGGGAGAATGACAAACTCGAGCACAACCATCAATATTGTTTGTGTTGATAACGGCTCTGAAAAATTTCTGCATTAAATAGTTTTCTTCATTAGTGCATCGAGAAGAAGAGATGCCTGCTATGGAGTCGGGACCAAATGTTTTTTTATAGCCCGTTAATTTACTTGCAATATGTTCATAAGCCTCATCCCAAGTAGCTTTTTCAAACGACCCATTCCGTTTAATCATAGGTGAATTTAAACGCTCTGGGTGATCATAAAATTTAAATGCATAACGACCTTTTAAACATGTGTGTCCTTGATTAACTTCTGCATCATAAGGCGCTCGAATACTTAATATTTCACCGTTGTTAGTCGATACCTCTAAATTACATCCCACACCACAATAAGTGCAAATGGTTCTTGTTGTGTCTGTTGCTTGAATCGCTTTTGACTGAAAGACATCAGAAATTGCTGAAGTAGGGCATGCTTGAGAGCAAGCACCACAACTCACACAATCAGATTCCATAAAACTAGCATCCAAGCCTTTGATTATTTTTGAATCAAACCCTCGACCGTGCATGCTTAAAACAAATTCACCTTGCACTTCATCACAGGCTCTAACACAACGGTAACAATTGATGCATTTGGATAAGTCTGAGGTCATGTATGGATGACTTAAATCTTTCATTCTGTACAAATGATTATCTCCCTCTGGATAACGAACATTACGAATACCAACTTGAGCAGCTACAGTTTGGAGCTCACAATTTCCATTTACTTCACAGGTTAAGCAATCTAAGGGATGATCGGTTAACACTAATTCTATAATGTTTTTTCGCAACGTTTTAATAGTCTCTGTACTCGTATAAATACGTTGTCCTTCAGATACTGGCGTGTGGCAGGAAGCCAAGGTTTTGAGTACACCATTTTTTTCAAGAGCAACCTCTACGCTACAAACGCGACATGCTCCAAAAGGATCTAAGTTGGGGGCATCACATAAAGTTGGGACCAACTTATTATCTTTAAATCTTCGAATAAATGAAAGAATGGTTTCATGTTGCTCAATTTCAAAAGCTTGGTCATCAATATAGGCTATTTTACTCATAATCTTTTAATTGAAATAAGGTCTTAATTCATCGTCAAAATACTGTAAGGCATTGCGAACAGGTAGCGGAATTCCACCACCATGCGCACATAATGAGCCTTGCTCGAGGGTTGTCAATAAATCCGTAAACAATTTTCTATCTATTTTGTAATTTGATTGTAATGCTTTCTCTGCTAGTTCGTGGCCACGCTTTGTTCCCAATCTGCAAGGAAAGCATTTTCCACAACTTTCATATGCAGCAAAATCAAAGAGGTGTTCAATAAACTTCATAATAGGATAGTCATGAGGTACAGAAACTACTGAAGCATGGCCCATCAGAAAACCTTCTTGTGAAAAGGATTCAAAATCTAAAGTTAAATCACCAATTTTTGAAATTGGTACTAAACCACCAAGCGGTCCACCGATTTGTACAGCTTTTACTTTACTTTTAAAACCGCCGCCTAGCTCATATATTACATGAGATAATGAGGTTCCCATTTCTACTTCATACATTCCAGGGTTGTTAAAAAAGCTGTCAAGAGACACTAGTTTTGTTCCTGAGGAACGTTCTGTACCGATGTCTTTCCAAGCCTGCCCTCCATTTGATATAATATAATGTAAGGCTGCTAGTGTTTCTACATTGTTAACAGTGGTGGGTTTATTAAATAATCCTTTTTGTGCAGGAAAAGGAGGGCGAACCCTTACTTCAGGGCGTTGTCCTTCTATAGAATTTATAAGAGCTGTCTCTTCACCGCATATGTAGGAGCCCTGTGCTTGTATTATTTTAAAATTAAAGCTAAAATTAGAACCCTTGATGTTTGAACCTATGAGATGATTTTTTTCTAATTCTTTAATAGCATTTTGAACTATTGTTACTGACTCGGGATATTCAGCTCGAATATATAATATCCCATATTTTGCTCCTGTGACATAACCCGAAATTAACATTCCAAACAACACAGAGTGAGGTTGATGCTCTAATAAATATCTATCTGAAAATGCACCAGGATCACCTTCGTCAGCGTTACAAATAATAAATTTTGTAGGATTATCCTCGTTTCTACAGAATTGTAGTTTCAAGCCCATGGGAAAACCTGCGCCACCACGTCCTCTAAGATTAGAAATTTTTATTTCTTCCAAAACATCTACAGCATCTTTCTGAAGCGCTTCCAAGTAAGGCTGGTAGTATTTTTCAACACTTGTAAAAGGTTTCGTCAGAATCTCTTTACCAGTTGCTTGAATGTTATAAGTGTCTTGATTGAGGCCTAAATCAGAATCTAAAATCAGATTTAGTTTAGAGATGGCGTTTCCTGAATAATTTTTTCCCTTGTAATGAAAGGCAGAGTTCTCATGACAACGCCCTAAACACGTCATGTGCCCAATATCGTTAGAATCAAAGCTGTCCTGAAGTGAGGTAATAACTTTTTCTTGAGTTCCAGCGCAAACACAAGCCGTACCGTTGCATACGTAAACTTGTTTCCCTTTGTTTTCAGGTTTTAAAAAGTCATAAAAACTTGCTGTACCGAAGGCATTTGCCTTTCCAATTAAGAATTCGTCAGCTAGTTCTTTCATTGCCTCCTCACTAGGAGTGCCTTCTTGATGTGCTAGCTTTCCTAACTTATCAAAGAGGTTTTCATTGACATCTTTTCTTCCTAATAATTCACTTAAATTAGTTGACATATATAATTAACTAGCTTTTGTTTGGTTAAACTGAATTCTAACTCGGTGAGGATTTGAGTAACATGTCGCTCTTTGATTTCTGCAAAACGCAAATAAGGTGATTCCCAGCTCCTTGGCATAATCTACAGCTAAAGAAGAAGGCGCAGAGACAGCGGCTAAAAAAGGTATTTGAGCTTTAAAACATTTAATAATAATTTCATAGGATATACGACCACTTACTGTCATGATTTTTGCCTCTTTTAATTGGTTACTTAGAATTGTGTGCCCAATGATTTTATCGACAGCATTATGACGTCCAATGTCTTCCATAGCAACTAATAATTCACCGTCAATAGTAAATACAGCTGCTGCATGCGTGCCACCAGATTCTTTAAAATCAAATTGAAATGTATTCATTTTATTAAATAAATTATGAATATGTGTAATGTCAATTTTATCTCTATCATCAATTGTTTTACCAATAAAGGCAAGATCACTTAGCGCTGTTTTTCCACATATACCACATGATGAAACCGAAAGCAAGCTCCTACTGTTTGAGTACCCTTCTCCTAGCTCTGATTCCGGAATACTTATATTTACAACAGTCACGACACCATGATTATTTTCTTCTTTAATTGAAATATCTGATTTAAATGAAGTATTCTTAATAATACCTTCTGCGTGTAGCAAACCCCTAACAAGCGCCGTGTCATTTCCAGGGGTCCTCATAGAAACCGTGAAAGGCTCATCATTGATATTAATTTGTAAAGCCTCTTCAACAGTTAATGCATCAACAACTTTATCAATAGTATTGTTGTTAAATTTTTTGCCTTCGTAGTGTCTTGTTGCCATATGAATATGGTATAATCAAAGATAAATTTACATAAAGTTATGCAAATTTGCCACTTTTATTTTTTTGTGTTAGGTTAAACAAATTCTAACTAATCAATTATTTGCAATGTTACTAAATACTCACAATGGTCAGATGCCAAGATATCACAAATAACTTTCCGTTCTAAAACTTTCCAATAATGCCTTGGATAAAACAAAATATAATCAATTTTTTTACTTGGGTTATCCGAGGGAAAGGTTTGTTGAGAATGTAATTGGTTATAAGATGTTTCCCAAAGATTTTCTAATATTTTCATCGTCTCACTATGTGGTTCAGCATTTAAATCACCAGCTAAAACAGTTGGATAACGTTGTGGTGAAAACACCTGATTAATAGCTTTAGCTTGCATAATTCTATTTGTTTCATGAACTAAATGATCTAAGTGGGTCCCTATAAAAGAAATGGTGTCTTTAGATGGTGAAACAGCAGTAATTTCTAAAGCTGCTCGTGGTTCATCACCAGGAGTAAAAGGTAAAGGAATATTTCTTGTGCTCAAAAAGGTGTGTTTTGATAAAATACCTTCACCGAACTCTCCGTCATTATAGTGCATTGCTCTTCCAAAGATAGGAGCCATTTTGGTGCGCCATCCTAGTTCTGTAACTAGGTCATATTTATTAGACCTATTAGTTTTATAATCTACTTCTTGAAGCGCTACGAAATCAGGATCAGTATCTAAAATGATCTTTGCTATAAGATCCAGGTCGAAATTACCTTTCATGGTTTTTCCATGTAGAATATTAAACGATAAAAATTTTACGATTGTATTTTTCTCAGTCTTTTCTTGTGATCTTAGACTTTGATTGATCAAAATAATCGAAAAAAATAGAATTTTTAAAATGTACTTATTTATCACCTAGCTGTTTGAATTTAAAGCGTTCATTTGTTGAAGGCTCATGCTCTTGATCCATTATTTTGACAATTTTAGAAACAATCTCAGGATGGTCTGCGTGCACATTATTTTTCTCCAAAAGATCATTGTTTAAATTGTATAATTCAATATCTAAATTACCATCAAAAATATTTTTTCGAATACCTTTCCAATTACCTAATCTAACAGCTTGTTGGCCATTGTAGCTAGGAAATTCCCAATATAAAAATTCATGAGACTTTTGTTCTTTTTCCAATAATTCTGAGAAGAAACTTAGGCCATCAATGTTTTTAGGTGATGTTGTGTTTGCAATGTCACAAATTGTTGGCATCATATCATAACCTACAGATATATGATTGCTTTTGGAACCAGGCCTGATTTTATTTGGCCAACTAACAATCATTGGAACTCGTATACCACCTTCATATGTATAACCTTTTGTCTTTCCAAAACCATTAGAAAATGGTTTTGAACTTTGAAAATATTCAAAATCAACACCTCCTGTATATGTTGGCCCATTGTCACTAGACAAGATAATGACTGTATTGTCATAAATATTTAATTCTTTCAATGTTTTAATAAGTTCGCCAAGTTGATTATCTAAATAATCTATCATTGCGGCATATGTAGCCCTTGGGTACCTGTTAGGGAAGTACCCACGATCTCCTAAATAAGGCTCTTCATCGCCAAAAATTTTTCTGTATTTATCAACGAATTCTTTTGGCGCTTGAAGGGGTAAGTGTGGCAAAGGAGAAGCGTAATACATGAAGAAAGAACTATCTTTATTTTTTGTTATGAACTCAAGAGCTTTTTCATGTATTTTTTTTGGAGCATAATCATTTTGGCTAAATTTTAGATAACTTGATTCATTATAAGGGTCTGCCAATGAATCGAGTTTGGTTCGTGGTGCGATTAACTCGTTATCTAGAAATATTTTTTGAGTATTTTCCCACAAATGGGGAGGGTATAAATTATGCGCTTGTCTTTGGCAATTATAACCATAAAAGTAATCAAATCCTTGTAAGTTCGGTATGCCCTCTGTTTTTGGAGCTCCTAAACCCCATTTGCCAAACAGACCTGTTTTGTAACCTGCCTTTTGAAGTTGATGTCCAATGGTTATGGTGTTATTCGGAATTGGTCTTTGACCCTCTAAATTAGGATCATTTGATGCAGCTACATAGTCCCAAACACTGCCTCTGTCACTCCACTCATCATTACCTCGAATATAGGAGTGGCCGGAATGTTTACCAGTTAAAAACATATATCGAGCTGGCGCACATACTGGCGCTCCAGAATAATGTTGTGTAAATAACATACCGCTGTTCGCTAAGGCATCCATGTGAGGCGTTTGTATTTTTTGTTGACCGTATATTCCAACTTCTCCAAAACCTAAATCGTCAGCTAAAAAATATATAATATTGGGCTGTTTTTTTTGCTCTACCTCGTCATTACAATTAACGGCAACAATAAAAACAACTAGAACTGTAAAAAGCTTTTTCATATCAAATATTTAAAACAATCCAGAAATGTTGCCATCATTATCGATATTGATATTTTCAGAAGCGGGGTGTGCTGGAAGACCTGGCATTCTCATCATTGTTCCGGTGATAGGAACTAAAAATCCTGCTCCAGCAGCAATTTCAATTTCGCGAACTGTAATCGTGAAGTTTTTTGGACGTCCTAGTAATTTCGCATTATCTGAAAGAGATTTTTGAGTTTTTGCAATACAAATGGGAAGATGTTCAAGTCCTAAGTTTGAAATTGTTCTTAGATTTCGTTTGGCTAGGGGAGCGTACTCAACATCATCAGCCCCGTATATTTTTGTTGCTATTGCCTTAATTTTATCTTGGACATTCATGTTCCAGTGATACATTGGAGTGAAATTAGCATTGTTTTCATCAACAATATCGATGACATGCTGAGCTAATTCTAAAGCACCTTTTCCTCCTTTTGCCCAGACCTCTGCCAAGGCTACTCTGGTGTTTTGGGATTTAGCAAATTCATAAATAATTGCAACTTCAGCATCACTATCTGATACAAACTTATTAATCGCAATGACAGGAGTGATTCCAAATTGTTTCACATTTTCAATATGTTTCTCAAGATTTGGCAGCCCTTTTTTTAAGGCCTCTGTATTTTCTTCGGTAAGATTTTTTAAATCTGCACCACCATGATATTTTAAAGCTCTAATAGTGGTTGTTAAAACAATAGCTTTCGGGGAGATCCCTGCACTTTGGCACTTAATATCTAAAAATTTTTCTGCACCAAGATCTGCTCCAAATCCAGCCTCTGTAACGGTATATTCAGATAATGACATTCCCATTCTGGTCGCAATAACAGAATTTGTTCCTTGAGCAATATTCGCAAAAGGGCCACCATGTATGATAGCAGGATTGCCTTCAATAGTTTGAACTAAGTTGGGCTTTATAGCCTCTTTTAGTAGGGCAGCCATCGCTCCTTGGACTTTTAAATCTTTACAGTAAATAGGTGTTCTGTCTTTTGTGTATCCAATAAAGATGTTACCGAGTCGTTCCTTTAAATTCTCTAAATCGTCACATAAGCACAAAATAGCCATTATTTCAGATGCTGCAGTGATGTCAAATCCAGTTTGTCTAGGAATTCCAGAAGTCGTTCCTCCTAAGCCAATGACTATATTTCGTAATGATCGATCATTCATATCCATAACACGTTTCCATGTAATAGTTCGAGGATCAAGGCCAACAGAATTTGTTTTACTTTGAATATTATTGTCAATAACTGCTGATAATAAATTGTGTGCTTTTTCAATGGCAGAAAAGTCTCCGGTAAAATGCAGGTTAATATCCTCCATAGGTAGTACTTGAGAGTATCCACCTCCTGTAGCACCTCCCTTAATGCCAAATACAGGTCCTAAAGAAGGTTCTCTGAGTACTACTGTTGTTTGTTTCCCCAATTGATTTAATCCCTCAGAGAGACCAATTGACATAGTTGTTTTACCTTCACCAGCTGGGGTTGGTGATATAGCGGTGACTAAAATCAAATTACTTTTTTCAATGTTTTGGGGGTTTATAATTGACTGCGATAATTTTGCTTTGTACTTCCCATACATATCGATGTCATCAACACTGAGACCTAATTTTTCTGCAATACTACTAATATGGGTTAATTGTATGTCTTTGGCTATTTCTTGATCAGTCATATTGATTGGTTTTATAATTATAAACAATAAGTTTCCATAATATTAATAAATTTATTTGGTATCCACATTTAGGAATTTGTATTTTATTTCAATATTCTCGATTTTTATAAAGATTCACTGCATAATTAATATTTGAAAAGTTTAATTTTGTCTTTTAATTATGATAATGCTAAAATAAATGAGTCATAGAGCAGGTTTTGTAAATATTATTGGAAATCCAAACGTTGGAAAATCCACGCTGATGAATGCTTTTGTTGGAGAAAAATTATCCATAATAACGTCAAAAGCACAAACGACGAGACATCGTATCTTGGGTATAGTTAATGGAGATGATTTTCAAGTAGTGTTATCTGACACTCCCGGAATTATAAAGCCCGCTTATGAACTACAGGAGTCAATGATGGGCTTTGTTAAGTCTGCTTTGGAGGATGCAGATGTTTTGATTTATATGGTTGAGATTGGTGAAAAAGTTCTTAAGGATGAGGATTTTTTTAATAAAATTACCAATTCTAAAATACCAGTATTATTACTTCTAAATAAAATAGATAATTCTAATCAAGAACAATTAGAAGAGCAATCAGAATATTGGCAACAGAAAGTTCCAAACGCAGAATTCTTTCCTATTTCTGCTTTAACTGGATTTCATGTAAAGGAAGTATTTAAACGAATTCTTGATCTTTTACCTGAATCACCAGCGTTTTTTTCAAAAGATCAATTAACAGATAAACCTGAACGATTTTTTGTTAACGAGAAAATAAGGGAGAAAATTTTGATGCATTACAAAAAAGAAATTCCATACGCTGTTGAAGTTGTGACTGAAGAATTTAATGAAGATGAAAAAATTATCAGAATGCGTTCAATAATTATGGTCGAAAGAGAAACTCAAAAAGGAATTATTATTGGACACAAAGGGGCTGCTTTAAAAAGAGTTGGTGTAGAAGCGAGAAAAGATTTACAGCGCTTTTTTGGTAAACAAGTGCATTTAGAGCTGTACGTGAAGGTCAATAAAAATTGGAGAAGTAATCAAAATCAACTAAAACGTTTTGGCTACAAAAACACCTAATCTCCTCTTATATTATAATTTAATTTCATGGTGATCGAGGCTGTTTTATTCTTTGATGAAGTATTGTAGGTCCCTCCCCAAGAATAGTCTTCATTTGAATTTTGTCCAGTTATTTGGAAAATTCCCATTTTTGCTGATAAAAGTTCACCCAAGACACTCGTCGAATTTTCTGATATTTTTTGTGCTCTGTGGTGCGCATCATTGGTGGCTTTTGAAATCATTTCAATTTTTAAATCAGCCAGTTTTGTGTAATAATAACGTGGTGCTTGGGAGTAAAATTGAATTCCTTTATTTAAAAGCTCTGTAATTTCTCGTGATAACTGTTCTATGTTTTTCACATTATTCGATTCTATTTGTAAAGATTGTGTCAATATATAACCTAAAAACTCATCACCGATATATTTGCCATCACTTGAATATTTTGGTTTAGTTTGTTTTCTGCTCGCCACAGCATTAAACACAAGTTCTTCATTGGCTACACCTTTATCTAGTAGATACGTGTAAATTATTTTTTTATCTTTCTCTAAATCATTGTATGCCTTCTGTAAGTCATAACTTTCTTTTGAAAATGAACCTTCCCATACGATGAGATCTGAGGTGAAATCTGCTTTTCCTAATCCAGTTACTGATATAATTCCTTCACTTTTATTACGATTAACAAAGGCATTTGCAAGTAAATAGGCTGCAATAATGATTGCTGTAGCAAAAATGACGGACGATATGTTTTTTTTCATTGAGCTCATTGCTGTTTTTTTGTCTTATATGTACGAACCGACACCTTAATTTGGATGTTTTTATAAAACTTTACAGTCTAGAATTATCCATCATATTTTTAGGTTTTTTGTTCGCAGTGGAAACACTACCTTTACTGCGAATTTATTATTATGAGCAATATAGTAGCTATTGTCGGGCGTCCGAATGTTGGTAAATCAACTTTTTTTAATCGTTTAATACAACGACGCGAGGCCATTGTGGATGCAGTGAGTGGTGTGACGAGAGATAGGCATTACGGTAAGAGTGATTGGAACGGAAAAGACTTTTCACTTATTGATACCGGAGGTTATGTAAAGGGAAGTGATGATGTTTTTGAGGCTGAAATTGATAAACAGGTAGAATTGGCGATTGATGAAGCAGATGCCATCATCTTTATGGTTGATGTTGAAACTGGCGTTACTGGAATGGATGAAGAGGTTGCTAAACTTTTGCGGAAGGTAACTAAACCTGTGTTTTTAGTTGTTAATAAAGTTGATAATAATATGCGAGCCGAAGATGCTGTTGAATTTTACAGTTTAGGTTTAGGAACCTATTACACCATAGCGAGTATCAATGGAAGTGGCACAGGTGATCTTTTAGATGCTTTGGTTGATTCTCTCCCAAATATTGAAGAAGAGGTAGCTGAAGAGTTACCGCGGTTTGCAGTTGTTGGTCGTCCAAATGCGGGAAAGTCATCCTTTATTAATGCCTTAATTGGAGAAGAGAGATATATTGTTACTGATATCGCAGGAACAACACGCGACTCCATTGACACCAAGTATAATCGATTTGGGTTTGAATTTAATCTTGTAGATACGGCAGGGATTAGACGTAAGGCAAAAGTAAAAGAAGACTTGGAGTTTTATTCGGTAATGCGAAGTGTTAGAGCCATAGAGCATGCGGATGTATGTCTCTTAGTTTTTGATGCAACCCGCAGTTTTGATGGGCAAGTTCAAAATATATTTTGGTTAGCAGAACGCAACCGAAAGGGCATTGTTATTTTAGTCAATAAATGGGATTTAGTTGAGAAAAATAACAAAACAACTAAAGATTATGAGCAAACCATAAGACAACAAATTGAACCTTTTACTGATGTTCCTATTGTTTTTATTTCAACGTTAACAAAACAACGTTTGTACAAAGCCATAGAAACGGCTGTAGAGGTTTATAAGAACAGATCAAAAAAAATTAAAACAAGTGTTCTAAATGATAAGCTGTTACCTCTCATTGAAAAATATCCTCCTCCCGCCTACAAAGGTAAGTTTGTAAAAATAAAATACATTATGCAGCTACCAACACCACAACCTCAGTTTGCATTTTTTTGTAATTTACCTCAATACGTCAAAGAACCTTACAAGCGCTATCTTGAAAATAAATTACGTGAGTATTTTAATTTTAATGGTGTGCCGATAAGCGTTTACATGCGAAAGAAGTAAATCTAATTTTGTTCGAAAATGTATTTTTTGTAAAGTTTATTGTATAAAATGTAAAATAAACTTTACAAAAAGTAAAAAATAATATATATTTGTATTCTAAATAAGAAATAAAATTAATTATGAAAACAAATAATCTTTTACCAAATAAGCATAAATTAACCGGATGGATAATTTTTAGTATTGGTTTAATTTCAATTCTGATTCTATCCTTATTCCCAGAATTTGAAGGATTTATTAAAGTTCCAGTTGTATCAATTTACCACGATGGATTTATGAGTTCAGAAAATGATGGTTTTTTTAAACTTGTAGAAAATGACATTACAGGTGAATTGGCTGCCTTATTTTTAATTATTGGTGGTCTTATTGTGGGCTTTACAAAAGAGAAAGTTGAAGACGAATTTATTGCTAAACTCAGATCAGATTCTTTGGTTTGGTCGGTTATTTTAAATTATTGCATATTAATTATTGCGATTATGTTTGTTTTTGACTTTACATTTATGAATATTTTGTTTTACAACATGTTCACACCACTTTTGTTTTACATATTTAGGTTTAATTATTTAAAATTAAAATCTGCTAATCATGAAGAATAGAATCAAAGTTGCTCGTGCAGAATACGATATGACTCAAGCAGATTTGGCTGAAAAAATTGGTGTGAGTCGTCAATCTATAAATGCCATCGAAAAAGGAAAATATGTACCTTCAACTGTTTTGGCCTTAAAAATTGCTAAATTATTTGGAAGAAAAGTAGAGGATATT
>Ga0213868_10000660_pt1 | contig 32919 bp, 23 predicted proteins | sample PICome_9_FD_160087 | JGI IMG/M metagenome (GOLD analysis project Ga0213868, IMG submission 160087) | Coastal seawater microbial communities near Pivers Island, North Carolina, United States - PICO127 | ecosystem: Environmental > Aquatic > Marine > Coastal | place: USA: North Carolina...
TTTGAATTCTGGCGTGAGGTGTCTTCTCTTTCGTTTCATTTCGTCTGTTTTACTTGGGTTGTGCACCACAGACGAGCCTTCGAAATCTCAATAGCTACATGGCTCCGTCTGGGGCTACCACTTCATTTGACGAGGAGCTCGTCTCGGTAGAGATCGCGGTTTGAGCTATTGAATTCGACTTTCAGTCCAATCTCGAAGTGGTAGAGGTCGATGAGTTGCCATTGGCCAAACTGCCAGGCTCCGGTATTTCCATCATGCCGAAAGCCGACGATGAAATGGTGGGCGTCATGAAGGATCTTGTTCGTTTTTCGTTTGGGTTGGAAATAGAAGGTGCGTAGTGAGCTTGTCTCGCTATCCGCTTCATACACTTTCGGGTCGACGTAGGCGATACGGCTGGTGCGAGTGTCGGTCACCATGAGATCAGGGTAGCCACTGCGACTGCGCTTGCCTGTGGCATTGAGCGGAATCTCACAGGTGATGTGCGGTATGGCGTTCAAGGTCTCTTGGAGGTGGTCTTCGGCAAAGCGGCTGATCTCGTTGGGGCGGCGCTGCTTGGGGACAGGGCCATTAGGATCATTGAGGAAGAGGCGTGTGGCTTCGGTGGCGGTCTTGATGGCCTCGGTGAGCCCTCTACTATCATTGTCTAACGGAAGCACTTGTTTGCCGTCGGTGACTTGGGGCACAAGGTCTCGGAAGGGGAGATTGGATAGCTCTCTCTGCGCGGCGAGCATGTTCTCGATGAGAGAAGGAGAAATGGGCTCGGGAAGAGGAAGTGTCGGCTTCGTTTGCCATGCGAGTAGCCCGCCGAGGAGGATTCCTACAAACAGCGCGATGATGACTTTCATCACGTGAGGAGATCAAGGAACGAGTGGCCGTTGTCCCATCGGGGAATTCGGAAGTATTCAGCAAGTGTAGCGGCAACGTCCGTGAAGCTTCGGCGAAGTCCGAGACAGTGCTGCTGGTTGCGATGAAGCATGATCAGTGGCACCCGCTCACGCGTGTGATCGGTGCCTTTCCAGGTGGGATCATTTCCGTGATCTGCCGTGATGATCACCAGATCCTCTGGCATGATCTGATGCCTAAAGTTCTCCAGCCAGTTATCAAATTCTGTTAAAGCCTTTGCATAACCTTTGGGATCGCGGCGATGACCATACAGCATGTCGAAATCAACGAGATTGCAGAAGACGAGTCCATGATTCACTTTAGCCCAAAGGCGTTCCATTTCAGCCATGCCATCGGCATTGGAGGCTGTTGGGAAACTTTGATCGATACCTTCACAGGCAAAGATGTCACTGATCTTGCCGACACCGTAGGTGGGAACAGCTGCTAGGCTGAGTTCAGACAGTACGGTGCGTGGTGGAGCGATGGAGAAGTCCTTTCGGCCAGGAGTTCGCTCAAACTGTCCAAGAGCTCCTGTGAACGGTCGAGCGATGACGCGGCCAATGCGGTAGTTGTCAGCCACGTCGCGAGCGAGATGACAAATCTGATAGAGAAGCTCGCGCGGGTAGAGATCTTCGTGAGCCGCGATCTGGAGAACGGAGTCCGCAGAGGTGTAGAGTATGAGGCCTTTGGTTTCTAGATGCTCGGCCCCGAACTCCTCAATAACAGCAGTGCCGCTCGCATTGACATTTCCGATGAAATGGCAGCCGGTGGTGCTCTCAAGTTCCTGAACGAGGGACTCTGGAAAGTAGGCATACGTAGGAAACGCTTCTTCTGTGATGACTCCCGCCAACTCCCAGTGGCCAGTCGTCGTGTCCTTTCCGACGGATTGCTCTTCCATCCACCCGTAGCTTGCCTCAGCAGAACCCTGCGTACTCAAGTTGAGGATGGACGTGAGGCCAAGTCTCTCCAGACAAGGGACGGACCAGTCAGGGTTCGCCGAATACAGGTGTTCGAGAGTATTGGCGCCGTCGTCGTGATAAACTTTGGCATCAGGAGCGTAGCCTACCCCGACACTATCTAAAACGATGAGGAGAGCTCGCATTCTCTATCAGGTTCCGACTGGATGCCACGTTGTCTTCATCTCTGCCGTCTTGAGTATTTGGTATGGGTCCTCACCTTCCGGGCCATACCAGTCCTCCACGTTTATTAGAGAGACACGTTTCAGATTGGTTGCGACAGCTTCACCTAACGCTGAGCGTATTTCTGGGTCCTGGGTAGCAGCGATGATCGCGTTGACATCGAGATGAGTTCCTAGAACATCAGCCAATTCTCGTTGCTTTCCTGTGAGTAGGTTGACCACGCCTGCGGGAATATCGCTTGTTGCTAGCACCTCCCCAAAGGTCGCTCCTGCCAAGGGCTGTGATTCCGAAACGACAGCCACGACAGCGTTGCCCAGGACCAGACTTGCTGCGAGCATGCTGACCAAAGCGAGCAAACTTGGCTCGTCTGGGCAAACCAGCCCGACTACGCCGGTTGGTTCAGGCACGGTGAAATTGAAATGTGGCGTGCTCACCGGATTGACGCTTCCGAAGACCGCCGTGATCTTGTCAGACCATCCTGCGAAATAGGCGAGACGGTCAATCGAGGCCTTCACTTCACATTCAGCCTGGTCTTTGCCGCTCACGCCGCCGCGGACGATTTCGTTCACAAAGGTGTGGTGTCGATCTTCTAGCATTTCTGCCATGCGATAAAGAATCTGGCCTTTCAGATAAGGGCTTGCCGCAGCCCATCCTTTCTGCGCGCCGCGCGCGGCACGAACGGCCTCACGCAAGTCCTTACGCGAGGCCCAACACGCATTGGCGACCTGGTCCCCGGCAGGCGTCTTCGCGGGCCAGACGCGGCCGCTCTCCGTGCGTACGAAACGACCCCCGATATAGAGTTTCGAGGTTTTCAAGACGGTGATTCGGTCTGGTTGGGGCATGTCAGGAAGTGTATGGCTAAGAAAGCCTTAGGGAATCATGGCGGGAAGTTGCAATAATAGCGAAAGTTAAAATCGATGCCAGATCCGTTTGTGTCCCGGGTGGACCCCCTCCATACTCAGGGGAACCATTGAATTCTCGGATGCTACCTCGTCTTTTTGTTGTCACAGCATGCTTCCTCACGAGCTTCGCCGGTCCGTTGTCTGCTGCGCCGACGCTACCACCAGAAGAGGCTGAGCACTTTCGTCGACAACTGCCTAAACTATATAAGAAGTTAAGTGAACAGAAGCAGGTCCACATTGCCTTTGTTGGCGATCCTCTTTGGCTGAACGATGACGATGCCGTGCCTCAGAATTTGGTCAGTACTTACCTGCGCCATTTGGAAGAGGCCTTCTACTACGTCGGGGGTGTGCACCGGCTCTATGAATTCTCTCATTTGGAGGAGAAGCGGCCTAAGATCACCTATGAGTGTCGGCCCACCGATGTGGCTGATCCTGGCATTTTCCAATTGATCCAGTATGTGTCGACGCTAGGACTCCTCAATGAGCCGGACCTGCTCGTGGTTTGTGCGGGACCTGGTGATCTTTCTGCCGGTCTAGATATCACGACGATCTTGCGTGGTTATGATCAGCTTCGTGCGATGGCCGTGGACGGCGGCTCGGAATTTCTGGTTCTTGGTCCCCGAGCGTTTGCCTTCAACGGCGAGGGTGCGCTGGATCTGCGCATGGAAACCAGTGGAGAATCGGTGGCTATTGCTTCCTGGGCAGCTCGAAATGGGATCCCGTATCTCGACCCAAATCCCAATGTCTTCCCGCGCAGTGTCCTCTTCGCGGACGACGCCGAGCCCCAGGCTATTTGGAATTCCTTCCTTCGTGAAGCCGTGGACTGGATCCAAGGGCAGGCCCGGAAATCGGAGATTGCACCGCGACGACAACAAGCGGTGGGCACAGCGCTCTATGAACGACTCGTGACGGCGCCTCCGGTCAATCGCTACAACATTGTGACAGAGCGTGAGGATCAGGATGTCATCGTTAAGATGGAACGCCTCAGCAAATCCAAATATGGCGGACTGCTGGTGCCGAGTCTTTCCAATCAACGCGATGGCGTGCGTTTCCAATCAACTGATACGACACTCTCATTTCGGTTGGATCGTCCCGAAGATATGGGCTTGTCCTATCGGGGCAGGTTACCATTTACGGTGTTAGTGATTGATGATCGGAGAGTTTCTTGGATTCCCGTGGATGCTATGCTCGCCAATGTTGGACTTGAGTGGGTCGACCATGCCCATGCTGACAATGACGCGACTGTGCCGGTAAAGGCGCGGGTGTATCGGTATGCAGGTGCTCCTGACAACGTCCCCTATGAGATGACTTTCCGCAACGAGAAGACGTCGGGAACGGTTCGTTTCTCAGGAGACTTTCCTGGAATAATCGACTGGGCGGTGACGCTGCCCGATGAGGCTCGCACGGTAAGAGAGATCTTGGTCATTCGGCTAGGGAACAACGGTAGTCTTGGGCATTACGAAAGGCAGCTTGACGCCATCCGGCAGTTCCCGTTGAACAAGCCCGTGCCACTACAGCTGGTTGGCGGTGCTGTGGCTAAGCCAGATGCCGAAAAAGAGGTAGATCCTCTCTCTGTTGGAGATCCTGAAGCGCTGCTGACGGTTGAGGCGTCGAAAGAAGATCTCTTTGTCCATGTCGACCTCAAGAACGTGGACATCGTCTCCACTGATGGCTCGCCTGGCTTGCAAGCGGATCTTACTTTGGATGCGCGTTCTTACGGAAAGCGACAAACGCTAGGCTATGCGGGGGTGCTCTTTCTCAGTGCGGGACCGGAAGATGGTCCGGCCACGGTGAGCCCGTTTGCCAAGCGTGCACATTTTGGGAATGGCTATGCGCGCCGTCCTAAAGTGCTCGGACGCCAGGCGCGATTGTCCACACGCCCGAATGGTACGCGCCGTCTTACTATTCAAATGACGCGGGCTTATTTCTACAAGCACAAGTGGGCCCTTGCTAATCACAACAGTCAGTTGGGCATCGGTCTGTCTCTAGCGGTCACTCAGCTTGGAGATGCGCAGCCCCTGCGCTACGTTCTTCAAGAGACGCCGAGATTCCCTAACAATGCCGAGGATCTCGCTGTGATTGAACTGTCGGAGAAGGGGAGCAATCGCTGGTGTGTGAAATGGTCACCCTTAGTTAAGCGGAACGACGTCTTCTAGCGAGGGTACTTTCTAAAGCGATGATTGCTAGACTCGCTACCGTCGGTTCTGGTTTTACGGTTTCTGTGCCAACGGTGAGGCCACGCCCTGCATTTTCCGTTGTGCTGCGGAGAGCAGTGAGTTCCACCCCGTCATACTGGAGCTCGGCCCACCTAATGCGTTGAGTTTTAGGCTCCAAGGCGTCGCCGAGTTGAACTCCCCTCCGAAGAAGAAAGATTCTCCGAGGATTGGTGTGAGGATGTCACTACCAGGTTCGTCCAAAAAAGTGCGAATGGCGTCGCCATGGCGGCGTAGGATGGGATCAGTGCGTTACTCTCGTCCGCGGAGAACCCGTGGTGAGAAATTCCGATCGTAAAGGTGGTCGCAATCAATCGGCCGTTATAGGAGAATTCTCCGATCAAGCTAGCGTCTCCTATTACTGTGGAAATCTTCCACCTAATATCGAGAAATGGATCGATGAGTGTAGAGCTGCTTCCTCTGGCCGTAATGGTATTGGTGAGGACTGCTGCATGGGACGATGCGGTGACAGTGAGGACCGCGATTAGCAGAGGAGATGCAAGCTTCATCCGAAACGCTGAAAAAGGAGAGATTATACGGCGAAGAGAATTCATGCTAGCCAAGCGTGCGCGGTCTATCCAGGCTATCGATCATGACATCGTTGCGAGTTCTCGTATTTCTGTTTGGTTTGGGTGAGATGGCGCTTTGGGCAGCTGATGAACGCCCTAACGTTATTGTTTTTGTGGCGGACGACATGGGCTGGAATGATTGCGGTGCCTATGGTCATCCTAGCATCCGCACCCCAAACATCGATGCCTTGGCAAAGGCTGGCCTGCGCTTTGATCGGGCTTATCTGACCTGTTCATCCTGCAGCCCTAGCCGATGTTCGATGCTTACTGGGCGATACCCACATGCGACGGGGGCAGGGGAATTGCATCTACCTTTGCCTAAGGATCAGCTCATGGTGACTTCACTGCTAAAGGAATCAGGCTATTGGACGGCTGCCGTTGGCAAGTGGCATCTTGGTGAGCCTGCAAAGTCTCAAGTTGATCTTGTGCGTGGAGCGTCTGCCAAGGGGATGGGAGGAGCCTGGGTCCAAGCGATTGTGGAGCGACCCAAAGATAAGCCATTCTTTCTGTGGGCGGCCCACACGGATCCCCATCGAGGCTACACGCAAGGTGCCGTCGAGCCACCGCACAAGCCTGAGGAGGTTATTGTGCCACCATTCTTTCCGGATACGCCTGAGGTGCGGGCTGATCTAGCGCTCTACTATGATGAAGTGAGCCGGTTTGATGAACACATTGGTCTTACTTTAGCAGAACTGGACCGTCAAAAGATCGCGGACAACACCATCGTCATCGTCCTTAGTGATAATGGCCGTCCGTTTCCCTACTGCAAGACCATGGTGCATGTGCCTGGTGTGAGAACACCGTTTATTGTAAGGTGGCCTGCCAAAGTGAAGGCGAGTGGGGAGAGTGGTAGTGTGATCAGTACGCTAGACTTAGCTCCCACGATCCTGGATCTAGCAGGAGTCAACGTTGGCACTACGTTTCAAGGCCAAAGTTTAAGACCGATTCTATTAGATCCGACTGCGGAAGTGCGCGCTTATGCCTTTGCCGAACACAATTGGCATGACTACCGAGCGTTTGAGCGCGGGGTGCACTCAGAACGATTCTGTTACGTGCGCAATTGGCTTCCAAACACACCAGGTACTCCTCCCGCCGATGCGGTGACGAGCGCCACGTTCAAGTCGATGAAGCGTCTTCGAGCCAATGGAGAACTGAACGAGTCGATTGAGAGTCAGAGTTTCGACACACCTAGAGCCGAAGAGTTTCTCTACGACGTGGTGAAAGATCCTCACTGTGTCACCAATCTGGTCGATGATCCGTCACGAGCGGATGTCCTGTCAGAAATGCGCGTGGCCTTGAGAACGTGGCAACAGGAAACAGGGGATTCGTTTCCCGGTGCGACCAAGCTCAGTTCGGATGGCTTCGATCGCGACACTGGAAAGCGCACGATGAACGCTTCGCATCCATCCCGAGCCCGCTAATTTAATCGGTTCGCCTCGAATAATCGAGGCCTTGTTGGGCTCAATCACGATTGCGGAAAGAGCTACTTTCCGATCCGCCCGTGGGTGTACTCTATGATCAGGGTATCCCCGGCATACACCTCGAATTTAACGCCTGCCAACGATTCGCGGGTCTTGGTGTAAGATTTGTCGTAGGTTCCATCGTTATTCAGGGTTGCAGATGAGCTCGTCCTCTGAGCCACGGATACGGCGTCGGTGAGGCCAGTCGCGGACTTCAAGCGATCAATCGCCGGTAGCTTGAATTTGCCTTTTCCCATTTCTTGCACGCTCGTCCCATTGCGGGTATTTCCTGACGTGCCCTTGTCGAGGACATAGCGCACTTTAATCTCAAATGGCGTTGAAGCCTTTGTTGGTGACAGTCACTTCATAGCAATAGCCCTTTGTTCTCGTTTTACCCGTTAATGACGGAGTCGCATTAGCGAATTTTGGCTGAGCGGCAGGCTTCTTGGTGCACTTGACCTTGAATTCGAGTTTGCCGATCGGCTTCTTCCAACCCTTGATAAACTTTTGATCAGCTTCTGACTAAGAGGCGATAGGAAGTTTGAACTTCTTGCCGCTCTTCATGACGATCTCCAAGTCCTTTCCTTGAACATCGACGACAGACGCTTCGATCTTCTTCCCTTCCTTGTTTGTGAAGGTTCGAAATCTAGCTTTTTCACCAACAGCTGGCCATGATACCAAACCAATCAGTATCAGGACTTAGAGGAAGCGATAGGTCCAGTCTATAGCATTGCTAAGATAGCGCATCATGGACCAAGAGGTCAAATATTTCTCGGTTAGAATAGTTCGCCTGTGCGCAGGTTTGCGGGTGTGAAGGCAGTCCGACACTGTGGAGAGTTCTACGATGCCAGGCTGATTCCGCATGGATTTGCCCATTGGGCTTTTCTCAACTCTCACCTCAATACGGCGTTCCCGACATGCGGATATCTTCGCAGCAAGCTGTCTCAGGGGCTCGATTGACCCCCTGACGCCAAGCTTTGGGAATAGGGGCGATGGAGAGATAGCACGCGAAAGCGCAGCCAATGGTGAAGCTTTTACGCTGTGTTTCGTCGATGCTAGTGAGGTCCGGAATCTATGTCGTTTCTAACAAGAACGCTTTGATCAGGACACTAGTATTGTCCTTCCAAACGTGGTCACGAATATGACGTGTCGCGTTTCCTCTACGATGTAGGAGGGAGCGACAACGCTTTGCTCGTAACGCATTTCATGGTTCTATGAGGAGAAGATCTGGGCAACGCCCATGGCAGGTCATGCTATATCATCAGGTCGGCGTTCGACTTCCGGTCTAAAGAAAGATTTCTGCCCATTGCTTACTCAAGTCTACTTGCGGGGGGCTTGCTGCCATTCAGAAGCGTTCCTAGGAATGTGTGACGAACGAAATAGGCGTATGATAGGAGTAGTGCGCTAAACGTGCTTAGGCAGATCAAGAGGAATTTCAGTCCGTGTGGCAGGTTCATTTCACTGAGCAGGACTTGTGGGACGAGGATGAGTGGAATGTGGGCGATGTAGAGCCAGTAGGAGGCATCTGAGAGGTAGCGGACCCACGGGCGCGGCGACGAGAACGTTTTCCGAAAGAAGCCGATCATCCCAAAGATCATGATCCATGCGTAGGTGACTGCTAGGGCGCTACTAGTGAAGTAGGCTCCCTGTCTAAAGCAGATTAGCCCGCCTATTAGCAAAGGAATCGCAATAAGAAAGAACCCCTTCCAATGGCGGCCAGCTTGGTCAAACGCAGGGCGCCCGTAGGCGAGGGCACCATAGAAGAAGAAGGTCGCGTAGTAGGCCAACTTCGGCGGCCATGGGATCAGGCCGCCAGCGGTGTCTGCGCCGAAGCTCTGAGTCATGAAGCTCTGTGAGGCAAATGTAAGAGGAAGGAGCCAGAGGAAACATGTTGGTGTCGCGACCATCCAGTTTGGAACAGAACAGGCGAGTCGTTTGCGAAGGGATAGCGCGATGAGGAATAGGACCAGAATGAGTAAGAGGTAATAGAGAAACCAAAGGTGAACGAAGATGGGCATCTCGATCGCGAGTGCATAGCAGCGCGCTTTCGCGCGTGACCATGAATCCAATGGGCGCGCCGAGGTTCGTCCTCGAAGAAAGGCGGTCACCAAGGATTGGCGTTGCTGAAACGTGGTAGAATCGACAGGCACGGTGAACGGAACGGCGATGAATTGGACAGTGCGGTGATCAGTTTGTGCCATCTCAAGAGGAGTTTTTCCTCGGCGGTTCCGGAGATTGGGGTTAGCTCCGTTTGCCACCAGGTTCTGCACGGAATCCACGTGTCCGAACAAGGCAGCGAAATGGAGGGCGGTCATCCCTTGACTATTTTTGGCATTGATGTTCGCGCCGTGGTCTAGCAAACCGTTGATTGCTTCCATGCGATTGTGCATGGCTGCATGGCTAAGAGCAGTGGTTCCAAGACCATCTTTGGTGTCCACCGGGGTGCCGAGATCTCGAATATTCTCGATGGCCTCAAGGCGGCCTTGCACAGCGGCTTGCCAGATTTCTTGATGGTCTGTGAAGCGTCCGGAAGCATCCCTTTTTATCTTGGTGGAGAGCCCCCAATAACTGACAGCGATTAAAAGAGGCCAGATCACGATGGTAAAGACTACCAGAGGTAGACCGATGTGTTTGAGGCGGTGTTTGACTAGTCCCCGAGTGCCACGCTTTTTCCACAGCATCATGGTGAAGAACCCGCTAATGAGAAAGAAGAGTGGTAAGCGAAAGCCGTGGATAGCGTAAAGGACCGTTCCATACAACAGAGTGTTCTGGTGAAGATCTTGGGCACCCCAGGCCGGAATGCAGATAAACGACATCATCCCATGAAGAACGATGCCTAACAGCATGGCGAAAGCTCGAAGGGCATCGAGATTGTGGTAACGTTTCGTGTGCGACGCCATGGGGAAGTTGCACCCTGGTCTAGAGCACTTAGAGTCCTCTAGAACCAATTGTACTCGGGTGCGATTGAATGCTCAAGGCTGATCATCGCCCACCGTGGCAATCTTCTTACCATCCCACAGCAACATCGACTTGTCGGTGTGGACGGTTAGGATCTGCTTTCCTCGCCAAACAGAGCCTCCTCTCCAGGAGTAGACGGGACGCAGGGTGTGTGCAGTGACGATCTGGGAGGAGAAGGATTTGTAAAGGGCTAGGTATTTACCATCAGGGCTTGCCTGAAATTTGGATGGCATACTTAAAGCTTCGCCTGGCTGCTTCTTAATCTTCCAGTTGGCAACCTCAAGGATCTCCAGTCGTTCTTCCAAATACCGTTCTGATTGTGGCTTGCTAAAGTCATAGCTAGATTCTTCAGACCCAATGAAGACATGGGTGCTCGTGGCGGCCAGACACTTGATCTGGCCACCCACTCTCTTTTCTTGAGGGAAAGGGCGCGTCCATTTGTGTTCTTTAAGGACTTTGCCGGAAGTCAGGTCGATCTGATAGTCCACCTGGTCGCTGTTGCTGGTTCCGCGTCCATCGACGAACCAATCTTCTCCAGGAGGGAACGCCGCCTCAGAGACGTCGAGTGGCTTTGTCCACAACTTCTTTCCGAATGGAAACGAATACAAATTGAAGCGGAAACTCTTGGTGCTAGCATCATAGAACTTCTCTCCGAGGTCGTTCGCATCCTCTGATAGGAATGAGTGCTCGGTCTTGATAGAGACGACGCGGCGGCGCGTGTCAGGATCCCAGACAGTGAAGTCCAATCGGGAGTCCCCGGCTCCTTGGATAATCATTCCAGAAGTAGGCCACCTAAGTCCTGATGCTTGAATCGGCTGACCATAGGCAGGATCCCCAAAGATCGTGATGAGGGCAGGATGCTTGGGGTGAGTCACCGGAATTCGCGTGAACTCAGCAAAGGCTGACAATGGTATAATAATGCCCACACTAGCACAAAGGAATCGCCTCATCGTCCTGTTCTAGCCTGAAACAGAAGCTCGAGCAATTGGTTTCGAGAAGACGTGGGAGCTCGGGGTTGGCCCTTTGATTCTTACCGTGACAACTCAACTCAAGGAGGGCATGGACTCCTACGTTGTCTGCTTGGCGCTCGAATCTGCCTATTTTGCTAACATGCCTACCGAACGTCGCCATCGTGGTCCCCATCCGGATGATCCAAAGCTCTTCGCTGTGGAACAGGAAGCTCTTCTTCGGGAAGCCTTGGTTGATTTGGCCTGGCTATGGTCGCGTGAGTATGCCCATCCTTCGTCGACCAGGTTGGTTGGAGACCGCTACCAGCTGACGAGTCGTCAGCGAGCGGCTGTTGGACGATCTTGTTGTTCGGACGATGCGTTGATTCTGAGGGGCAAGCACCGGCTCCCAGTGAAAGCGATCAAAGGTGCTGAGCTGGTGATTGATGGCTTCAATGTTTTAGTAACGCTAGAAGTGATCTTCTCAAGAGGCGTGCTCCTACGTGGACGCGATGGTTGCCTGCGAGACATGGCCAGCATGCATGGAGGGTATCGCCTTATTGGGGAGACGTTGCCAGCCATCGGCGTGATGCTCCATGCCCTCATGTTTTGGCGCCCGAAATCTGTTCAATTCTTGTTCGATCAGCCGGTGTCGAATTCTGGGCGTTTGGCGAGCGCGATCCGGGAAGCGATTGTCGGCTTTGGATTGCCAGAAGCGACTTGGCAAGTTGGTGTCGTGCCGGATCCTGATGTGGTTCTCAAAGAGAAGACATCCTCGCTAGTCGCTTCCGCCGATTCAGCGATCCTCGATAGTGGCAATCAGTGGATCAATCTTGCAGAAGAAATTCTCCGGTGGGGATTGGCTCGAGAAGTATTTCCTCATGATCCCTGGCTCATGGACTTGGGATGAGGTGGTCTGTAGGCAGATGGCTTTGTCACTAACGCAATCTTGCAAATGGCGATGACGATTGCAGCGGGTAGCACATTCGATGCGCGACTCCGAAGGCGTGGACCGCTACATCCGGTCTGTCACGCGAATGCCTAGTAGATCGAGGCCTTGCTTGAGCACGCGCGAGGTGAGTTCACACAGAACCAAACGCGAAGCGCGGGTGCCGCCCTCGGATTTGAGGATTGGGCATTCTTCGTAGAAACTGTGGAAGGTCTGCGCGAGTTCGAAGAGATAGTTTGCTAGGAGATTGGGCCGGAAGTCGTTGAGAATGTCCGGTACCGTTTCGCCGAATTGCGTGAGCTTGATCGCGAGGGCGCGTTCGCCGTCTGCTTCTATCGTGACGGCATCAGAGAAGGTGACGTCGTCTCCGAGCTTTCTAAAAATGGCTCGTGTCCTGACATAAGCATTCATTAAGTAAGGAGCCGTGTTTCCTTGGAACGAGAGCATCTTGTCCCAGGAGAAGATGTAGTCCGTCATGCGGTGCTGAGAGAGTTCCGCATACTTGACGGCTCCCAGTCCGATGGCTTCGGAGATGTCCTTCTGCTCATCCTTGGAGAGCGTGGGGTTCTTTTCTTTCACAATGGCACTGGCACGCTCGACGGCTTCTTGAAGGACGTCGAGGAGCTGCACGTTGTCGCCATCTCGTGTCTTCATGATCTTGCGATCACTGCCCAAGATACTGCCGTGCGCGACGTGCGTCATGTCGACGTTTTTGCCCCGCATCTTGGTCGCGGCAAAGATCTGTTGGAAGTGCAGTTGCTGAGGTGCGCCGACGACATACCAGATCTTGTCGGCATTCAATTCGCAAACCCTGTAGTCGATGGTGGCGAGATCACTGGTGGCGTAGTTGAAGCCGCCGTCTCGCTTACGGACGATTGCTGGCTTCTCTGCAAGGGCGGGAATGTCTCTGAAGAAGATGCACATGGCGCCATCACTTTCCTCAGCGAGGCCTTTCTCGGTCAACTCGTCCACGACGGGGCCTAGCCGATCGTTGTAGAAACTTTCGCCCAAGTAGTGGTCGAACGAGATGCCTAACCAATCGTAGATGGACCGAAGTTGGTTGAGGGAGAGGTCGACTGTCTCTTGCCAAATCGCGTGATTGTCAGCGTCACCTTGCTGAAGCTTGACTAGCTCGTCCCGGCAAGCCTGCATGACGGCTTCATCTGCCTTGGCTTCGGCATTGACCTGCCGATAGACCCTCACGAGTTCGCGGATGGCGTCTTCTGCCAAGGCTTCTTTGTTCAGATACTTCTTCCATCCGTAGATGATCATGCCGAACTGGGTTCCCCAGTCACCGATGTGATTGTCCGTGATAACTTCATGGCCTAGAGAGCGGGCGACGCGATTTAAGCAGTCACCGATGAAGGTGCTTCGAATGTGTCCAATGTGCATAGGCTTGGCCACATTCGGTGCGCTGAAGTCAATGATGATCGTTTGGACAGGATCTGCCTGTGGCACACCAAGGTGGCCATCGCTGAAGACCTTCAGGGTGTGATTCTGCAACTTCTCCGTCGTGATCTTGAAATTGATGAAGCCAGGTCCAGCGATTTCTGGCTTTTCACAGAGACTGTCCCACTCCCCGGCATCGACAACGGCTTGCGCCAGTTCTCTTGGGTTCTGCTTGAGTCGCTTGGCCAAGATCATGGCGCTGTTGGACTGGTAGTCGCCAAAGCGCGCGTCCTTGGCGAGGCTGATGGCGACTTTGAAGCCATCAGGGATTTCGGTATCAGTTTTTTCTAGTGCTAATGTTAGCTGTTTGCGCAGAAGTTGGGGTAAAAGTGTCATGATAGAATAGACAAGAAAGGGAGACCTGTTAGGCTCGAGCAGACTTGGTGCTCAAGATGCGGAGGATTTCGGTGGCATCTTTGGCGTTGCCGAGCCGTTCACGAATGCGGCCATTGGTCAAAGTTTTGGCGATGGCGGCGAGCGTGCGGAGGTGCGTGTGGTACTGATCTTCCGGGACCATGAAGAGGACAATGAAGCGAACGGGAGCGTTGTCGATGGATTCAAAATCGATGCCCTCGTTCGAGCGGCCGAAGACGGCGATGACCTGGTCCAGTTTGGAGGAGAAGGCGTGAGGAATGGCCACGCCGGAGCCAATACCAGTGCTGTTCTGATCCTCTCGCTGCTGCAGCGCATCGAGGATGGCGGTGCGGTCGTCGGCGGAGACTAGGGCCTTTGCCTGTAGATGGTCAACCAGTTCCACGATGGCGGGCCAGTGCTCCGTCGCTTCCATCTCAGCGACGATTTGTTCAACCGTCAGGAGGGAAGCCAGATTCATAGTGCAGTCGTGCCGCTGAGCGGCCGCAAGGTTGGGTGAGCGAGATTAGCGTCGACCGCTCTCTTGGCAAGTCGGTTTTTTAAGGGGATCTCGTAGCGGGCAACGACTTCTATTCTCTCGGCTTGCCACAAGGGAAGCCGGGAGGTAAGGCTCCCCACGCATATTTATGAAGACAAAGACGGACGAGCAGCAGATTAAGGCGGTAGGAAAGGAATTTCAGGTCCACGGCCGATTCCTACGGGCTTTTCCGATCGGAAAGGGGCATATCAATGACACCTATGCTGCGGACTACGATTATGGGGGGCGGACGGTCCGCTACGTCCACCAAACGATCAACCATCATGTGTTTCCAGATCCGGTCAAGGTCATGGAGAACATCGACCGAATCACAACCCACAAGCGGTCTATTCTTGCGGAACGTGAGGATTCAGATGCGGGGCGAAAGACGCTGACCGTGATTCCCACACGAGATGGCGAACTCTGCTACCTGGACGATGCAGGCACCTACTGGCGAACCTATATCTTTATTTCACGGGCGGAGACTTTCGATACGATTGCAAGCCTGGATCAGGCGCGCCAGGTTGCTAGAGCTTACGGAGGGTTTCAAAGCCTCTTGGTCAATTTGCCGGGGGAGCGCTTGCATGAAACGATCCCCAATTTCCACCATGCAAGGATGCGTTATAATCGCCTGGTCGAAGTGGCGGAGAAAGATCCTTGCAATCGGGCCGCAGCCGCGGCTTCTGATATTGAGTCTGTCATTGACCGTGAGGCTAACGTGGATGTCTTGCTCGACTTCATCAATCAAGGAGCGCTTCCTGAACGGATCACCCACAACGATACTAAGTTGAACAATGTGATGATCGATGACACGACTGGCAAAGCGATCTGTGTGGTGGATTTGGACACGGTGATGCCTGGATCGGTGCTCTATGACTTTGGCGACATGGTGCGTACGGCGACGAGTCCAGCTTTGGAGGATGAGCGGGACCTTAGCAAGGTGACCATGCAGATCGACATGTTTGATGCGCTTGTGGGTGGCTACTGGAAATCTGCAAGAGACTTTCTCTGCGATGTCGAGCGTGATCATTTAGCGTTCTCCGGCAAACTGTTAGCGCTCATGATCGGGATTCGTTTCCTGACAGATCATTTGGAAGGCGACGTCTATTTCAAAACGCATCGAACGGATCACAACTTGGACAGGGCTCGCAATCAGTTTCAGCTCGTCCGATCCATGGAGGAGCAGGAAGAGGCGATGGACGCCGTGGTGAAGAAGCGTTGTGTTTGAGTGAGACTTGCATGCCGGAGCGAAGCGTTCCTTTCCGGGGGGCGTGGCTGTGTCCGCTCCGTAGTAGGATTTGGAAGGGGTGTTAGTATGGCGGCGATGGATGTCTCACGAATCGGTGGCTAAAGAGGGCCGTGCTCCCAGATTGACCGGATGTGCCGATGGCTAGAGACCTGCGGCCTCTTGAATCCTGCTGATGTATAGATTGGGGGCGTGATCTAGCAGTGCGGGAAGGGGTTCGCCTACGTGGTCACCTTCGATCATGGCATGCGCAGCATCGAGCCAGGATTTGCGAGAATAAGGCAGGTGCGTTTCGTCCCCAATCGCGATGGGACAGTCTCGGCGGAGATGGGCGACTTCGCCGACGTGTTTGTAAGCGAGCTCTTCAAGGAAACTAATTTCGTAAGGGATGGTGGTGACGATGTCCTGATTGTGAACGACTCGATGAATGTTGGATCCAGTTTCGCAAGCCTCAGCAAAAAGGGGGCTGCCGACACGTGGGCATCCGAAAGTGTAGACGCCTTCGCTAGGAAACTCGTTTGCGGCAAATAGGGCAAAGGCGCCACCGAGACTGTGGCCCGTGATCCAAAGATGGTTCGGAGGCTTGTCGGACAGGTCCTCGGTCATAGCATCGGCAATCCGCTTGTAGGCGCTGGCAAAGCCGCTGTGGACCTTGCCACCCGTTGGCCATGCCGTCAGCAGGGTATTGATATTGAAAAACCAATGTTGAAGATCGGCTGTGCCTCGAAAGGCCAGAACGTGGTGATCCCGTTCGGTGACCGAACGGAGCCGAGACCAGTGGAGGTTTTGGTTGCTGTGGTGGGAGATTTCCTCCATGCCTGTCATCGACAGTAGCGATTGTCGCTTATCAGGATTCCTTTCATAGGTAAGCTGACAGAGCCAGGCGAGGACGAGAGCGTTATCGGGATGGAATTCGGGCCCCGTGCGAAGCTTGGGAAGCTCAAGCGGTGTCAGATGGGCTGCCGGATTGAAGACCAACTGCCACAGGCGCGCGAGGCGTTCGTTCTCTGAAGGACTGCTCATTGGTGGAGAACCTAGCACAAGAAAAGCGGATTTGGCGCGAACCTGGCTTGAAACATAGGGGTTAGCGCTTGTAGTTTCTCCCTAGATCTATGCGACTCCCTGTTTTGACTTTATTCTGCGTATCCGCATTTGTTGCGAGTCTCGCTGCCGCTCCATCCTTCCCCGAGGACCAGGTGGCGTTCTTCACCGGAGAAGTGCGACCGATCCTCCAGGCGAATTGCGTGAGATGTCATGGTGGTGTGGACGGGAATGGCAAGGTCAAGATTCGCAGCGAATTTCAGATCATTAGTCGACTGGGCATTACTACAGGAGGGGCCCTCGGTCCTGCCTTTGATGAGGCGAAGCCAGAAGACAGCCTTCTGCTTCACATGATCTCTTACAAGGATGAAGAGCATGAAATGCCACCCAGCGGGAAACTTCAAGATCCCGAGATCGCGACGCTGACGAAGTGGGTCAAGATGGGTCTTCCTTGGACTCCTGAAGACGCCGATAAGCTTCACCATATCGAGGAAGAGGGAGCGGAGGTTACCGAGATCAATGAATTCACCAAGTCTTACTGGTCTTACAAGCCTCTCAAACGCCCAGTGGTGCCTGAGGTAGATTCGCCAGAATGGCAGGAACATCCCATTGATGCCTTTGTCTACGCCAAGCTGAAAGAGAAAGGATTAAGCCCAAATGCAGAGGCGTCAGCTCCAGTTCTGATCCGTCGAGCCTATCATAACATCACCGGGTTGCCGCCGACTCCGGATGAGTTGGCAGTGGAGACTAAGGAATTCTCGAAGTCGAGTTGGCGGGGGCTGGTGGATCGCTTGTTAGACTCCCCACACTACGGGGAGAAATGGGCTCGGCACTGGTTGGACATCGTTCGCTATGCGGAGTCGAATGGATTCGAGAGGGATTCGAAGAAGGATTTCATTTGGCGCTATCGTGATTACGTCATCAATGCGCTTAATGCTGACATACCTTACGACCAATTCATCCGCGAACAGTTAGCAGGGGATGAGATGGACGAGGTGACGCGAGATTCTCTCATTGCCACGGGTTATCACCGTCTCATGCAGTGGGACGATGAGCCTGCAGATAGACCCCAGCATGTCTATGATGTCCTCGACGACAATGTAAGGATTACCTCGGAGGGATTCCTTGGGATGACGTTGGGCTGCGCGCGTTGTCATGATCACAAGGGTGATCCTATTTCACAGAAGGACTACTACAGCTTCATGGCGTTCTTTCATGGGGTCACGCAAATGGACAAAGGACGGGTGATCGAGAGTATCGATGTGGCTCTACCGAGTGAGGCCAGGAAGAAGAGAGCCAGAGAGCTAAAGGAGCGTCAGAAGAAGCTGGCCAAGCAGATTCTGGATCTTGAGACGAAAGCCAAAGATAAGCTTGCGGCGTTGGTGCCAAACGAGGCACTCGCGGGAACAAACGCGGTGGCACCCCATTTGATCGCAACGTCACGGGATCAACCGCAAAGCTGGCACTACACGGTTGCGAATCCGGGCGATGGTTGGTCTGAGGTTGGGTTTCGACCGAAGGATTGGAAGGAGGGACTGGCTCCCTTTGGGCGCAACAAGAAGGCCAAGACTAAATGGAAATCGAAAGATATCTGGTTGCAGAAGACGTTTGGCCTAACCACGCTGCCAAGTAGCCTCACCCTTCACATTCGCTTTGATAAACGGGTCGAAGTTTACCTGAATGGACAGTTGGTGTACGAAGCTTCGGAGCCTGTCAATGACTACAATCGCGTTGTGTTAGGCGCCGGGGCGGTCGCTGCTTTGCAGACTGGACGCAATGTTGTCGCGGTGCATGTCTCGCAGGTTCAGGGGGGGAGGTTTATTGATCTTGGATTGGAGGCGTCTTTCGGTGGCGAGCAATTGGCGAAGCTTATCAAGCAGTACGAGAAAAAGGTCTTCAACGAAGAGGAGGTGCGCCATTATCGTGATTGGCGGCACCAGCTTGAGCGCGTACGTCGCGAAGCCTCCGAGAACGGCATGCGCGCGATGATCGTGCAAGAGCATGGCACCACGGCAAAGCCGATGTATGTTCATCGGCGCGGCAGTGTGCATGCGCCTGGTGAAGAGGTGCCGCCGGCCTTTCCGTCTATCTTTGGTGGCAAAGTGCCACACATTCCTGAGCCAGGTCCCTATGCGAAGTCGAGCGGGCGACGCAAGGTGCTGGCAGACTGGATTGCGAGCGATGACAATCCGCGGACGTCTCGTGTCATGATGAATCGACTTTGGCAGCATCACTTTGGCCGGGGGATCTGTCCGTCTCCGAGCGACTTTGGATTCCTCGGAGAAGAAGCCACGCATCCTGAGTTGTTAGATTGGCTGGCTTGCGAGTTTGTGGAACGAGGCTGGAGTCTCAAAGAGATGCATCGTCTCATCATGAGTTCAAAGACTTATCAGATGTCTTCAAAAGGCAATGAAATCGCTCTGAATGAAGATCCGCAGAATCTTTGGTTCTGGCGCTTCGGAATGCGTCGCCTCTCTGCCGAGGAGATTCGTGACGGCATGCTAGCTGTGACGGGGCGGCTCAATCCGAAAAAAGGTGGACCAAGTTTCTTCCCTACCTTGCCTCCAGAAGTTCTCGCCACGTCCTCGACCGGTGCCGGGAAATGGGGTAAGTCCTCGCCGGAGGAGGAGGCTCGTCGGAGCATCTACATTACGATTAAGCGTTCTCTGAAACCGCCTGAACTCACGGACTTCGATTTCGCGGACACGGACGCACCGTGTTCGGAGCGCTTCGTCACCACCGTGCCCATTCAAGCTCTTGCGATGCTCAACAGCAAGTCGGTGAATGATCACGCGAAGCACTTAGCAGATCGTCTGCGAAATGAGGTCAAGACCGGCGTGCGAGATCAGGTCGCGCGAGGGCTTTCTCTCGTTACTTGTCGTCCTGCGCAGAAGGACGAGATTGATCATTGTGTCGGTATGATCGAGACGTTTGAAAAACACCACGGCCTTTCTGAAGCCGATGCCCTGGATCGGTTCTGCCTCCTAGCATTGAATTTGAACGAATTCGTATACCTCGACTAGATTAGTATTGTTTAGCCCCTTTTAAATCATGACCTCTCCAAATTTCTGTGGACGCACGCGACGCGAGTTTCTCAACACGGCAGCTGGTGGCTTTGCCTCTGTCGCACTGACGGGATTGCTGAGCCAAGATGGCTTCTTTGCCAATGCCAATGCGGCAGGCTATACTAATCCGCTCACGCCGAAGAATCCCAAGCTTCCCGGCAAGGCCAAGAGCGTCATCTTTCTATTCATGTATGGCGGCCCTAGCCACATGGACACGTTCGATTACAAACCTCATTTGTATCCGCTAGACGGAAAAACTATTGAGGTGAAGACCTTTGGTCGCGGGGGAAAGAAGAACGAAGGTCGTGTCGTCGGACCCAAATGGGACTTTCATCAGTATGGTCAGTGTGGAAAGCAAATTTCTACGTTGTTTCCGAATGTAGCGGAATGTGTTGATGACATAGCTTTTGTTCACTCGATGACGGCGGATTCACCGATCCACGGGTCTGCAATGCTCATGATGAACTCAGGTTCGCTGATTAGCGGCAAACCCTCGCTTGGTTCTTGGGTGAATTACGGGCTGGGCAGTCCGAATGAGAATCTTCCGGGTTACGTGGTGATGTTGGATCGGAAGGGTGGTCCTATCAGTGGCGCCAAAAACTGGACAAGTGGTTACATGCCTGCGAGCTACGCCGGCACGGTCTTTCGTTCACAGGGAGATCCTATTCTCAATCTCAAGCATGTGAATGGCATGTCGGCTCCAGAACAGAGGACTTTGTTAGATTGTCTGAATCACATGAACCAAGGCCACTTGAAGGACCGCTTTGACAACACGAACTTGGCAGCGCGTCTCTCAAGCTACGAGCTTGCCTACAAGATGCAGGCAACTGCTCCTGAGGCGATCGATATCGAGAATGAACCGACCTATACCAAGGATCTTTACGGTTTAGAGAATGATCAAACGGAAGACTTTGGACGGAAGTGCTTATTGGCTAGGCGATTGGTCGAGCGTGGTGTCCGATTTATCCAGATATATTCCGGTGGTGCTCATAATGATGCCAACTGGGACGCGCATGGGGATTTAGAGTTCAATCACAATCTTCACGCGGGCGAAACTGACAAGCCCATTGCAGGTCTTCTCAAAGATCTCAAACAACGTGGCATGCTTGATGAAACGTTGGTTGTCTGGGGTGGTGAGTTTGGTCGCCAGCCCACCGCTGAGTATGCCCAAGGCACGGGTCGTGACCACAATGCCTACGGTTTCACCATGTGGATGGCCGGAGGTGGCATCAAAGGCGGCGTTAGCGTTGGCGAGACGGACGAACTCGGTGGGAAGGCTGTGCGTGACCGTTTTCATGTGAAGAATCTCCATGCGACAATCTTGAATCAGCTAGGCCTTGACCCAGACAACCTCAGCTTCTTTTACGGTGGGCTGGATCAAAAGCTTGTTGGCGTCGAAGGTGCCGAGCCGATCCATCAAGTCATCGCATAGCCGGCGAGCATCATGGCGTCGCGGTAGAGGTCTGGCATCGCTGGTTATGAACCATGACGCCCAGGCTCGCCATGACGTCTTATGGTGTGGTAATCCTGCCACATGCGTGAACGACTAGCGATAGGCTTTGTGATTCTTTGGGGAGTTTGTCCTCTGCTGGGGGCAACTGCCCCGAACATTCTCTTCATCTTAGCCGATGACCTCGGCTATGGCGATGTTGGGTGTTACAATCCCGATTCGAAGATACCGACGCCAAACTTGGATCAGTTGGCCAAGGATGGCATGCGCTTCACGGATGCACACAGTCCGTCTACGGTGTGCACGCCGACGCGGTATAGTATCCTGACCGGACGCATGGCGTTTCGTACGGGCTTTCGAGGCGTCTTCGCCGGCGTGGGTGGGCCCTGCATGATCGAGCCAGAGCGATTGACCTTGCCAGGCATGCTCCGAGAGAATGGCTATGCGACGGCACTTTTCGGCAAGTGGCATGTCGGCATGAGCTTTATGGATAAGGACGGGAATCGTATTAACGAGCGCGGTGTGGAAGGCGTGGGGCAAATCGATTACTCACGCCCTGTGTTAGATTCGCCGATCCATCGTGGCTTTGATCAGTTCTACGGCACTGTCTGCTGCCCAACAACAGATTGGCTCTACGCCTACATGGAAGGGGATCGTATTCCTGTGCCACCGACAGATGTCATTGATAAGACGAATTTACCAAAACATCCATACGCCAATGACAATCGGTCAGGACTGATCGCCCCTAACTTTGATGTCGAGGAGGTGGATCTCGTCTTTTTGGAGAAGAGCCAGCAGTTTATTCGCAACCATGTGAAGGTCGCGCCTGAGAAACCGTTCTTTCTCTTTCACTCTATGCAAGCGGTGCATCTGCCGTCATTCCCTGCTGATCGCTTCAAAGGCAAGACTAGTTCTGGGCCGCATGGTGATTTCCTCTTCGAGATGGATTGGATAGTTGGCGAGCTAATGAAGACTCTGCACGAGCTCGGCATCGCGGAGAATACCCTTGTGATGTTCGCCTCGGACAACGGGCCTGAGGTGCCCACGGTCATTGCGATGCGCCGCGATTATAAACACGATGGTGCTAAGCCATGGCGGGGAGTGAAGCGAGATCAATGGGAAGGTGGGCATCGTACGCCATTCCTTGTCCGTTGGCCTGGGGTGGTGACTCCTGGCACGGTCAGTGATCAGCTCCTGAGCCTAACGGATATCTTTGCGACTTGTGCCGCCATTGTGGACTTGGATGTTCCGAACGAAGCAGCGGAGGATAGCTACGACTTACTGCCGATTCTGAAGGGCGCTGCAGAGGGCGTCGCCGTTCGTCCCTACATTCTCCAGCAAACGATCTCTCTTGCCTTGTCGATTCGACAAGGTGCGTGGAAGTACCTGGACCACCAAGGTTCCGGTGGGAACAATTACACAAAGGATGGGCCCTGGGGAATGAAGTCGTTTGCCTTACCTGAGACGGATTTATCAGCGCCTGGGCAACTCTACGATCTACGGAATGATCCCGGTGAAACGACGAATCTTTATACCAAGCACCCGGATAAAGTGCGGCATTTGAAAGCGCTGCTCGAGGCTTCCAACACCGCTGGGCGAAGTGCCCCGCTACGGTAGTGGCTCGGCTAAGCGACGGTCTCGTCTTCCACGCCGATGTGCATCCATTTCTTGAGAAGGGGTGTCAGGGCAAGGCAGAGGACGGCCGTGCCTAAAGTGACCAGTCCGATCCAGCCGTAGACATTTCCGTAGATAGAAACGGTCTCTTTTGGGATGGGAATCGATGTGGAATCACCATGCGAAACGTTGGTTAGGCCCGCGATCTGACCACCGACAAAGTTCGCTAGTGCGGTGGCGATGAACCAGGCTCCCATGACAGTACTCACGATCTTGGTAGGTGAGAGCTTCGTCACCATGGAAAGGCCAACCGGTGAGAGGCAGAGTTCACCGGTCGTGTGCAGGAGATAGCCTAACAGCAGCCAATGAAGGGCAACCATACCACGGTCGTCCGCGATGAAAGCTCCGTACCACAATGCCGCAAAGCCCAAGCCCAGCTGAAGGAAACTGAAAGCGAATTTCATAGGCGTCGTGGGCTCCTTGCCACGCTGACCAAGGAAGGTCCAGAGCGTGCTGAAGACCAAGCCGAAGAGAAGAATGAAGATCGGATTGGCCGCTTGGAACTCTGAAGCTGGGATCTCCGAGCCTTTGCCGGCCTCAACGATTCCCATGCCGAGGTGTTGGTCAGTCAGGTTCCACGTGACGCGATCAACCGGAGCCTCGGCTGGATCTTCAGCTGTCATAGCCTCTCGCAGCTCTGTCAGTGTTGTCATGGTGAAGTCCTCGTCGCCGTTGGCGTAGCCGAGTTGTTCTTGGGAAAGCAGAGGCAATGTAGCTAGCTCACTATCATCCGTTTTGATAGGTACGCGGAATGTGAGGGTAGTTCCGATGTCTTCCTGACCGATGGTCCGGCTTTCGCTGGTCCTATCAACGTTTCGGTCGGTAAAGTTGTTGATCGAGCTTCCCGCTTGTTCGAAGAAGGCCCAGAATAGAACCGAGAAGAATGTTAGAATGAGAACGACGAAGAGACGCTCGCGCTCTACTTTCTTGCTATTGACCGCACAGATGAAAATCGAACCAAAGGCGATGATGACCAACGAGTAGAGAACGATGCCAGCCAATCCGCCTTGCTGCATGATTACTGTAAGAAGAGGGACAATGCCTGCGATGCCGACGAAGATGGCTTGCTTGGCCGTCACCCAGGGCAGCGCGATTGCAGATGCCGCCATGATCCCAAGGGCCCAGAGTTCCCAACTCGAATCACGATGGAACCAGCCGTAGAGGATTGCCAGGATGGCGACTACGCCGTAATAGGTCGGGAGATGCTTACTCAGAATCGGAGCTGCGCGTTGCTTGAGGCGCTCGATAGAGGGTGGGCCACCGACCTCTTTTGGAATACCACCCTTTGTCAGGGCGATGGTGGCGATGACGCCAGAAATCAGCAATGCCAGTCCAAGGAAGATTCGAGCGCCGACTTGTAGGCTACTGATATCTGCCAAAGGCGTATTCACTCCCATCATCTGAACGGCTGTCTGCTCTAGCTGCGTCTGGAAGATCATCGAGAGTGCGGTGACGACAGCACCTCCAAGGATCAAGGCTTGTGTGAGTCTCGTGGGGGCGATGAAGATGGCGACGCCGATGAGCATGCCCATCGTGGCCAAGCCAAACCCGTAGTGCCATCCGTAGGTCTCGCCGACATAACCGCAAGCGATGGGAGAGATGGCCGCACCGAGGTTGATGCCCATGTAGAACAACGTGAATCCCGCATCTTTCCGCTGGCTAGCTTTAGGATAAAGGCTGCCTACCATCGTGGAGATGTTAGGTTTAAAGAAGCCATTTCCTACGATTAGCAAGGCCAGGGCAATGAAGAAGATGATCTCATTCTCAAACGTCATGGCGAGGTGGCCGGCCGACATCAACAGACCGCCGACGACGACAGCGAATCGCTGCCCGAGGAGTCGATCTGCCAGCATGCCCCCAATGAATGGAGTGGCATATACAAGCCCAGTGTAGGCGCCATAGACCGAGTACGCCTGCTCGTCGTTGTAGCCGAGAAATCCTTTGATCATATAGAAGACCAGCAACGCCCGCATCCCATAATAGGAGAAGCGTTCCCACATCTCGGCGAAGAAGAGAGTGAAGAGGCCGGGAGGATGGCCGAGCAGGGTGGGGGAGGGATCGGAGGAAGACGTGCCGTTCATGAGTGTTCATGGTTTAGCGACTTCTGCCGCGGATTCAATGCTATTCGACGCGGCCAGTGAGACGGGGCGTAGCGACTTTGTGTCGGGGGTGCGGAGAATTCTTGATGACTTCTTGAATAGAGTTCAGAGAGGCGGCGTCTCTCTTTTATCACGCTTGGTAGAGCGCTCGCCTAGCAGGAATTTGTCGCACAACGGTTAGACCGAGAAGCCTTTCTCGGCCGGAAGTTGGTGCGACTTCACCCTCCAACTGCTCTGAACTATCATGAAGACCCTCGTACGTGCTTGGCCAATCGTTGTAATATCTTTGATAGGTTTACTTGCCTCTCTCGAGGCCTACACAGTGATCATCGACCCCGGCCACGGCGGTTCCGATCCAGGTGCGGTGCGTCCGGGGGCCTATGAGAAGCAGCTCACACTTTCGACTTCCGTCATGCTCGCTGCCGAACTACGCCGCCTGGGCGTTCCCTACGTCATGACGCGCTATAGCGACGAGACGTGCTCATTGATCTCACGCCGCGACTTGGCGGCACGCTATCCCGGTAGTGTGTTTGTCAGCATCCACTACAATGCCGCCCAGAGTACAGCAGCAAGTGGTATCGAAACCTTCTACCACGGGACGAGTGGTCGGGCTTTAGGGGCCCAGGTCCAACGTGCTCTCATCTACATGACCGGTGCGCCAAATCGCGGACTCAAGAAACGCGGATTCAAAGTGCTGGCAAAGAATCCTGCTCGGGCGGCCATTCTCGTCGAGGGTGGATTCATTTCGAATGCGTGGGAGCGTCGGCGTTGTCAGGATCCACGCTACCAGCTAGCGGTGGCCCAAGGTATTGTGATGGGGCTGGTCGACACCTTTGGTCGACCAAAGCGCGGCGGGGGTGCTCAGCAACTCCAGACCGTGCATCAGGTTGCGGCTGCTCGTCCTACTCGGAGTTCACGGGCACGTCGGGGAGTTGTTGTGACGACATTCTCAGCGACACTAGGCCGCCGGAGGCGCTGAATCTTCTATCGAGGAATTTCGAATATTTACGGAAATTTCAGAAACTAGGCTTGGTAAAGTTGTCGTCATTTCCTTATTTGAAATCCCGTTGGGAACGTACAGATTCCGGCGTGGCCTTATATCTGGGCTGCACTTGCCAAATGCCTCTATTCTTGACACCCACCAAGCACCTGACTGTGATGAAGGTTCCCCCTCGGGACCGATCTGAGCGCTTGGAGAGGTTTTAAACGGCACTCGCGGGACGGCACGGGACTTGCGTCATTGACGTAACCTAGGGTGACCTGCCTCCACCTCTCAACAACGACCTGACTTTCGAAATGATGAACAGACACTACCAAACTCAGCTTCCCAGCGGGACCCTTCACCGATTTGAGGACGAACACGATGCTTGTGGCGTGGGCTTCGTGGCTCAGGTGGATGGCGTTGCCAGTCATCAGATTGTGAAATACGGCGTGGAGAGCGTGTGCAATGTCACCCACCGCGGGGCGGTAGATGCGGATGGCAAGACGGGCGATGGTGCAGGGGTGTCGACTCAGATTCCTTTCAAGCTGTTCAAGCCGGAACTGGACAAGCTTGGCGTCACGTTGGAAGACCCCTCAGCTTTGGGAATCGGAATGTTCTTTCTTCCGCGTGAAGACGGCGCTCAGCAACTCAAGGCGAAGGTCCTGGCCGAAGGCGTGCTGAGGAATCGTGGAGTGGCTGTCTATGGATGGCGCGAAGTACCAGTGAATCCGAAGGAACTTGGCGATACGGCACTGGCCTCTCGGCCGGATATCCTCCAATTGATGATTGGGCGACCAGACGGCGAGAGCAGCGAGGCTTTCGAGCGGACGTTGTTTCTTGCTCGTCGTGAAATCGAAATCAAGGCACAGCAAGAGGGCATCACTCCCTTCTACATCGCCTCTCTTTCGGCACGTTTGCTCAGTTACAAGGGGCTTATGGTGGCCTCTGCTTTGGATAATTTCTACGGTGACTTGTGCAACCCTGACTTCGAGTCAGCGATCTGTCTCTATCACCAGCGGTTCAGCACGAACACGTTCCCGACTTGGTCGCTCGGTCAGCCCTTCCGCATGCTGGCGCATAATGGTGAGATCAACACCCTGCGAGGCAATCGGAACTGGTTCAATTCACGGGCGAGCGACTTTGCAAGTGAGGTAGATTGTTGGACGGAGAAAGACGTGCCATTGTTTAAGGATCTGCTCGATCCCGATGCCTCCGATTCTGCTAGTTTGGATGGTGCTCTTGAGTTGCTCGTTCTGAGTGGGCGTTCTGTGGAGCATTCCATGGCGATGCTCGTGCCTCCTGCTTGGAGAATTGACCCCTACACCTCAGAAGAGGAAAAGGCGTTCTATCAATATCACCGTTGCTTCAGTGAGCCCTGGGATGGGCCGGCGGCGCTGGCGTTCTCTGATGGCCTTACCGTGGCGGCTTCGCTCGATCGAAATGGTCTCCGCCCAATGCGATTCAAGCATACGAGTGATGGCATCTTCACGGTGGGTTCCGAGGTGGGAGTGATTCATTTGGATGATGCCAAGGTGATTGCCAAAGGACGTCTCGCTCCAGGCGAGATGGTTTCTGTCAATACGGTTACTGGTGAGGTCCAGTATAACAATGAAATCAAAGAAGGCTTGGCAAAGAGTCAGCCGTACGGAGAGTGGTTGAAGAATAGGATCAATCTAGACGATGAAGTTTCTGCTGATCCCGAGCCTGGCGCTGCCAATGGCATTGATCCGCTCTCCCGTTGGCAGAGTCAGACGGCGAATGGCTACACGGACGAGGAGTTGAACATGTCGATCACTCCGATGATTGCTGCTGGGCAGGAGGCCACCTACTCAATGGGCGATGACACGCCGTTAAGCGTGCTGTCGTATCAGCCGCGACTTCTATACACCTACTTTAAGCAGCTCTTCGCGCAGGTGACGAACCCGCCGATCGATCCAATCCGCGAGCGTCTTGTCATGTCGATCAGTGCGGATCTCGGTCCGGAAGGCAATTTGCTGACAGAGACACCAGGGCATGCTCGGGTCATCCATTTGGAGAGTCCGTTCCTATTCCCGCATCAGTTAGCTGCTCTCAAAACGCTGAACTCGGAATATACCACGGCAGAGCTCGATATCACCTGGCCGGTCAGCGAGGGCGCGGCCGGGCTCAAGAAAGCTGTGGATGCCTTGCGTGCTGCAGCGGAGAAGGCCTGTGACGATGGCGTAAAATTGATCGTTCTGACAGACAAAGCGGCAAGTCATGCACGTGCGGCCATGCCATCGCTAGTGGCGACGGGTGCGGTGCACCAGCATCTCATCCGTAGTGAGAAACGCATGGACGTGAGCCTCATACTGGAGAGTGCTGAACCTCGAGACACCCACCAGATGGCTTGTCTCTTTGGTTATGGTGTTACGGCGATTTGTCCCTATTTAGCCTTCCAAACGATCGGTGAGATCTTTGAAAAAGATCAAACCGTACGGAAGCCGAAGTTATCGGCAGTCACTGACATTACTCAGGGATTGAAAAACTATCGCTCGGCCTTGGAGAAGGGTGTGCTGAAGATCATGTCCAAGATGGGCATCTCGGTGCTGAACAGTTACCAGGGGGCACAAATCTTTGAGGCTATCGGGCTTAGTGAGAACTTTATTGGCGAATGCTTCGACGGGACGCCTTCGCAGATTGACGGCATCGACTTTGCAGACGTCGCCATGGAGACGCTAGCTCGCCATCAGGCTGCCTACGGTGCTGCTGTTCCTGAAGACGTTTCCAAGCTTAAGCTTGGTGATCCCGGGAATTACCGCTGGCGTCGGAATGGTGAGATTCATGCGATTGCCAATCCCATGCTCAAGAACTTCCACACCTTTGTGAGGGAGAATGATCCTGACAAATACGAAAAGTATTTAGAGGATGTGCTCGCGAATCGACCTATTTCTCTCCACGACATGTGGGAATTCGTGCCTTCCGGAAACGCAATTCCTGTGGAGGATGTGGAGCCGATTGAGGACATTCGCGTGCGCTTCACGACGGCAGCGATGTCGCTTGGTGCGCTCAGCCCCGAGGCCCACGAGACACTGGCTATTGCCATGAATCGTATCGGTGGCAAGTCAGACTCCGGCGAGGGTGGTGAATCTGCCGAACGCTTCAATTCAGAGCGCAACAGCAAGATCAAGCAGGTTGCTTCGGGACGCTTTGGTGTTCACGCTGAATATCTTGCCAGCGCCGATGAGATCGAGATCAAGATGGCGCAGGGAGCGAAGCCTGGTGAAGGCGGTCAGTTGCCGGGTCACAAAGTGAGTGGTATCATTGCGAAGCTACGTCACACGCAGCCAGGCGTGACCTTGATCAGTCCTCCGCCGCACCATGACATTTATTCCATTGAGGACCTTGCACAGCTCATTCACGACCTGAAGGAGGTCAATCCAAGGGCCCGCGTTTGTGTGAAGCTTGTGGCCGAGACTGGTGTCGGCACGATCGCTGCCGGTGTCGCAAAGGCCAATGCTGACATTATCCTTGTTTCAGGGCATGACGGAGGCACCGGTGCCTCGCCGCTCAGCTCGATCCGTCACGCAGGGTTGCCTTGGGAGCTTGGTGTGGCCGAGACCCAGCAGGTGCTGATGATGAATGGCCTGCGTGACCGTGTGACGTTGCGGACGGACGGTGGCATGCGCAATGGCCGTGACATCATCACGGCAGCAATTCTTGGAGCCGAGGAGTTTAACTTCGGAACCATTGCGATGATTGCCATGGGATGTGTCTATGTGAGACAGTGCCATTTGAATACTTGCCCTGTGGGTATCGCGACGCAGCAGGAGCACCTGCGTGCGAAGTTCAAAGGTGATCCCGAGCACGTGATCAACTTCTTTAATGCGGTGGCAAATGAGGCTCGCGAGATCATGGCAGAGCTTGGTGTATCCAAGTTGAATGATCTGATAGGACGCCCTGAGTTGCTGAAAGTGCGCGAGATCGAAGATCATCCCAAGGCGAACAAGCTCGACTTTAGCAAGCTGCTGAAGGATGTGGCAGCTGAGGATGGAGAGAACTACCCGCGTTATTGTAGGAATCTCCGGAATGACGGGAATCACGCACGTCCATTGGATGACAAGATCCTTCAAGACGCGAGGCTGGCGATTCGTGATAAGACTCCAGTCGAGTTATCTTACAAGGTAAAGAATACCAATCGAAATGTGGGCACCAAGCTCGCTGGCGAGATTGCCTATCATCATGGAAATCACGGATTACCCGACGGAACGATCAACGTGAATCTGAGGGGAAGCGCCGGACAGAGTTTTGCGACGTTCCTTTGTGGCGGTGTCAATCTCATCCTCACAGGCGAGGCCAACGACTACGTCGGTAAAGGCATGTGTGGTGGCGAGATTATCATTAAGCCGCCAACAAACCGTGGTTTCACGCCTCATGAGAATTCGATCATCGGGAACACCGTGATGTATGGTTCAACGGGAGGTCATCTCTTCGCCAATGGTCGCGCAGGCGAGCGGTTGTGTGTCCGAAACTCAGGTGGCACCGCCATCGTGGAGGGCTGTGGTGATCACGGTTGTGAGTATATGACGAATGGTCTCGTCTTCATCCTTGGGCCCACTGGTAAGAATTTCGGTGCTGGGATGTCGGGTGGCCTAGCTTACATCTACGACGAGGAAGGTGACTTCGAGAAGCTCTACAATCCTGAAATGGTCGAGGCGAAAGCGCTAGATGGCGAAGAGGACGAGAAATTCCTCCAGAGTTACATCTACCAACACATCGAGAAGACTGATTCTGAGCGTGCCAAAGCTATCATGGCTGACTGGGCTTCGGCGAAAGCCAAGTTTGTCAAAGTCGTGCCCAAGGATTCCTCTGTGAGTGCGGCCAAAGATGAGAAGCCGAAGACGGTTGCTGCGAAGTAATATGGTCTGAGTGTATCCAGAGCTTTTAGTCCCGGTCAGAGGCAGGATACCACGGCCACCTTGTGGGCTTTCACCCTTGCCTTCAATGGCGCGCTCGCTGACACTCATGCCATCTCATGGGTGACGACAAGGACCAACTCACAGGCGAGGCTCGACAGTTTCAACAGGACTTCGAGCAAGTTCGCGAACAGATTGGGCGTGTCATCGTGGGCCAGGAACGTGTGGTGGAGAGCGTCGTCACGGCAGTGCTTTGCGGTGGCAATGTCCTCTTAGAAAGCGTCCCGGGGCTGGGGAAGACCGAGCTGGTCAAAGCCTTGGCGAGGGTTTTGGAGTTGGATTTCAAGCGTATCCAGTTCACGCCCGATCTCATGCCGGCGGATATCATTGGGACGAATATCATGACCCAAGGACCAGATGGGATGTATCAATTTGAGTTTCGGGAGGGACCGATCTTCACTCAACTCCTCCTCGCAGACGAGATCAACCGGGCGACACCAAAGACTCAGGCTGCTTTGTTGGAGACCATGCAGGAAGGCTCGGTTACCGCTGCGGGGAAGACGTTCCAACTCACGCAACCGTTCTTCGTCCTCGCCACGCAGAATCCGATTGAGCAGGAGGGGACCTACCCGCTTCCTGAAGCTCAGCTAGACCGCTTTATGTTCAAGGTCTCTGTGCCTTTCCTCAATCGCGATGAATTGAACGAGGTGGTCAAGCGCACGATTCTTTCAACGGGGTCCGAGAATAATAAAGTGTTAGATGGGCCTCGCATTCTTGCCATGCGGGAGATCTTGCAACGCGTGGTCGTTGCAGATCCCATGCGCGACTTTGCCGTGCGGCTCGTTCTCGCGACCCATCCAGAGGCTGAAGAGTCAGGTGATCAGGTGAAGCAGTTTGTTCGTTGGGGGGCCAGCCCTCGGGCAACGCAGGCTCTCATTCGTGCCGCGCGCGTCCGCGCGTTGGCTTGTGGAAGGGAACACGTTGCCTTTGAGGATGTGCGCTATTACGCCCGCGAAGTAATCGGGCATCGCATGCTACTCAACTATGACGGTCAGGCCGAGAATCTGAACATCGGCGAGTTGGTCGACGGTATCGTTACCAGTCTCCCTGAAACGGTCTAGCGGAACGGCGACGATGCCAGCGCAATTTACCAACCTCTTACCAAATGACGCCATTGCGCGCTTGGAGCGTTTGCGTGTAAAGCCGAACTGTCACTTTACGAATCGCTTCACGGGTTCTCATCAAGCTCGCAAGGGGGGAACGAGTACGGACTTCGCTGATTTCCGTGATTACACGCCTGGAGATGACATGCGTTTCGTCGACTGGAACAGTTTTTCACGATTACATCGTCCGTACATTAAGCTTTTTCACGAGGAAGAGATCACCCATTTCCTCGTTCTGATCGATGGATCGAAGTCGATGCGGTTCGAGGGCAAGTTCCAGCGAGCGAAAGAACTCGCTGCGGCATTCAGTTTAATGGCGTTGCGTCATACGGAGCGCCTTAGTATTCAGTGCCTCACCCAGAAGCCTCATCGGCTCCTGCCATGCACGGGACGCGCGAGTATGAACAAGGTTTTTACCTTTCTCGAACGTTTTGATGAACCCGACGATACCGTACCATTCGAGATCGCTATCGAGAAAGCCCTCCAACATCATTCCGGCCGTGGCATCGTCATTCTGCTCTCCGATTTCCTAACCTTTGGTAGCCTAAAGCGCTCCTTTAACGCGCTTTTTAGCAGTGGCCTCGAGATTCTCGCGCTGCAACTCTTAGGGCCGACCGAGATTGATCCAGACGTCACCTCAGATTTCAGATTGGTTGATGCGGAACTGGATGAGAATCTCGATGTCTCCGTTTCTGGTGATCTCTTGCAGTTCTACCAGGACCACCGCCTGGCCTATCAAGAGGAACTTGCGTCGCTCTGTCAGAGCCGTTCCGGAAGATTCCTTTCCGTGTCCACGGAATCGACGTTAGAGGGCACGCTCTTCGATACCCTGCGTCGAGCGGGGTGGGTGAGTCAGTGATCGAGCGAAAGTACCTTACTCCAGCGTCGCCTCAACAGTTCCCAGTGGCGCGTTGTCTAGAATGTGGATTTCTTTGCCGTCGTAGAACTGGGTCTGGCAGTGGACTTCT